>ERZ802819.619-NODE-619-length-23415-cov-10.0563_pt1 | contig 23415 bp, 9 predicted proteins | sample MGYA00345647_ERZ802819 | MGnify/ENA primary metagenome ERZ802819 (study PRJEB30503, sample SAMEA104212355) | marine metagenome | biome: Westerlies Biome; feature: [SRF] surface water layer (ENVO:00010504) within the epipelagic zone...; material: water...
ATGCTAAGCCAATTAAAACAACAATAAAATCGTGCTTAAAGCTGCTTCCAGCGCACTCCTACAAAAAAACGAATGCCCTGGTTGGAAGCGTAAACATAGGAAGGGTCAAAAGTTAAGGCATAAGGATTGTTAGCCGTTTGCAATACATTTCCAGAACCGTCAAAAGCTACTTGCTTGTCAAATGGGTCAAAAGCACGTGAGATACTATAGGCTGGGGGTGTGAAGTTTAAAATATTTTTAACTCCCCCAAAAGTTTCAAAGGCGCCTCCCCAATTTTTAGTGAGCTGAATATTAACAATATTAAACGTTTCAGAAAATATGGGTCTTGGGTCTAGTGCGCCAAGTGTAGGTAGTTTGAGTCGACCTGTAGTTGTACCTGTCAAGTCAAAGGTCAGGTTACTTGTATACCACTTTTTCTCTATTTTCCATACCCCTTGAAAAGGCGCCTTTTTGGTTGGTAGTTACGCCCATTACAGTTTTATTGAAATAAACGTTGGCGGCTGCCAATGGGGCACCGTCGGAAAAGACCCTGCCTTTTACTACAAAGCTTTGCGCATTCATAGTAAATATCGAAAATAAAATAAGAAAAAAGCTTAAACGCAAGGAGTTGGTTTTTCAGTGCAAAAGTATCTTATTCAACTGTCAAAAAAAACAATATTAAAATAATGACGTTATGTGGAGACATGACTTAATTTGCTTTTGAAAAAGACAAATTAAAAAGTGTTTGGTTCTGAAAATTATTACGTTGAAAATAACTGTATCTATAAGTCTTTTACATTGGCAAAATAAATATGCTTAAGTTTGACTTTAAATTTATGGTTATAGAGCCTCTAATTATATGATTAAATCACTTAAGCTTAATTTACTTTCTGTTTTTTCCTTAACATTATTTTTGGGGTTTTCACCTGTGGATATTGTTAATGATCCTACAATACAGCTTAATGGAACCAACCCACATATAATAGAGGTATTTAGCGGATACAGTGAACCTGGTGCCACAGCTGATGACATAGAGGACGGCATCTTGACAGGTTCCATAGTCATCACTGGCAGTAATCAGGTTGACACCACCCAATTGGGTAGCTATTTTATTCAATATTCTGTAACTGACAGTGATTCCAATACAACAGTAGTAGACAGAGAGGTTCGTGTCGTAGACACTACTGCTCCTGTCATTACACTTGCGGGTGCTGCTTCTGTGACTGTTGAAGTTGGTGCAACGTACTCGGAACAAGGCGCTATGGCAACTGATAACTACGACACTGCTGTTACCGTGGTTGTCGGTGGAGATACTGTTGATGCGGCAACTGTGGGAACATATATTGTTACGTATAATGCTTATGACTCTTCGGGGAACGCAGCAACGCAAGTTACACGAACGGTAAACGTTGTTGACACTACTCCACCAACAATTACCATAAACAGCGCTAATCCACTCCTTGTTCCATTTGGTGGTGCTTTTAGCAGACCAACTTATACAACTTCCGATAATAGCACGGGTATTGTAACGGTCAATGTGACAGAAAACGTCAATACAAATGTTACTGGAGCGTACACGGTGGAATACGCCGCCACAGATCCATCAGGCAACAATAATGCTGAAGTATTAAATGTTTACGTAGGGCCAGAGGCAATAGCGGGGACCGACAGGTCGTTATGTAAAAATGACGAAACATACCTTGGGTCTAATAGCGCCAATCCTTCCTACAACTACCAATGGACTTCAAGCCCTGCAGTTGGAACTGCCGATGGGCCAAGTATAGACAACCCAGGGCAAGCCTATACAAGAGCTGTACCGCAAGTCACAACGCTATTTACACTTACCGTAACCGCAACAATTAGTGGTGTTAATGTAGTCGAAACTGACGTTATACTTATCACGGTTGTGGACAACCCCGTAGCCAGTGTTATCGCAGATACGGAAATCTGCTTAGGCGAATCGATTGCGATTGGCGCAACAGCTGTTAGCGGAAGTACATATCAATGGAGCTCATCTCCAGCTGGGTTTACCTCAACAGCAGCCAACCCAACATTTAGCCCCACACAGACAACGACATTTACACTCATTGAAACCAAAACTGCTTCGCCCAGTTGCACTGCAACAAACAGTGTAACAATAACAGTTGCTCAGCCTGCAACAATTTATGCAGGACCCAGTGAAAGCATATGTGAAAGTGATGTTGCTGCTGGATACCGATTAGACGATGCAACTTCGTCTGTAACTTTGGCTAGTGAAGTTAATTATCAGTGGGTAGCCCTTGGCGGAGACGGAAATTTTGATGATACAACTATATTAAACCCGATTTACTACCCGGGTAGTACTGATATCAGTAATGGCTCGGTAACCCTTGAGTTAACAGCAACGCCTACTGGAGTGTGTTCTATCAGTCCAAGCACCTCCCGAACAACACTAACTATCGTGCCGGCATTGATCGCCGCTGTAGGACTTAGTCCTATAGAGCTATGTGCAAATTCAAGCTACACCCCTGCGGCAAGTGTTCAAAATTATTCTTCTATTCAATGGACTTCAAGTGGGAGTGTAGGCACACTAATAGACGCAAACACTGCAAATCCCACATATACGCCTTCAGCTCAAGATGTGGCAAGTGGAGGAGTAACGTTGACTATGTCGGTAAGCCCTTTGGCTGGCTGCGGAACAACCTTCAGCGACACAGTTGATATTCAGTTAACTCCAGAACCTGAGGCCTTTGCTGGAGCAAATAAGGTTATCTGCGAGGGAGATAACGTAATTCTTAGTGATGCTACCATGATAAATGGATCCAGCTTTACGTGGACATCTTCCAATGGTGGGCAATTTATTTCTAGCGGCACTGCACCAAGCGATTTTAGCTATATCCCTAATAATTTGGATGTCTCTGCTGGGGGCACGGTACTGACTTTAACCGTCACTGGTCAGAACTCCTGTGGAAGTGTTACTACTACATCAAACACTTCGGTAACCATCCATAAAATTCCTGAAGTTGACGCAGGTCCAGCTAATCAAATTTTGTGTGAGGGGCCAAATAGTATAAATGGAGCTTCTGTAAATTACGGAGATACGCTACAATGGTCCGGCGGAGATGGGACTTTTACTGGTGGAGATACGCTTACACCCATTTACACGCCTGGACCTTCAGACTTGATTAATGGGACCGTAACACTAACCCTAACGGCAACTGCATTTAACAGTTGCTCTACACCGATATCAGATTCTGAAACTTTTCAAGTTAATTATACCCCTACAGCAAATGCTGGTCCAAATGCATCCGTCTGTGCCAACAACTCATTTACGCTAAGCGGAGCATCAGCAAATAATTACAGTAGCCTAAATTGGTCTTCGAGCGGCACAGGCGCATTTAATAGTACTGCTGCAGAAAAACCTGTTTACACTCCTAGTTCAGGAGACATCAGTAGTGGTTTTGTTCGCCTGACCATGACACTACAACAAGACGGATGTACAACAGTTTCTGATGACATGGAATTAACTATTGTTCCTGAAGCCACTGCAAATGCAGGCAACGACCTAACAGTATGTCAAGGGGAACAAGCAATTATTAGCACGGCGACTCCCCAAAATTACAGCAGTGTTTTATGGGAAACCCTAACGGGAAGTGGTACGCTTCAAAACGAAACCACAATAGCGCCAACATATCTGCCTAACCCTAACGAAACGGGAACAGTAACACTTCGTCTTACTGCACAGCCAAATACGAACGGAGTAAACAATTGTGGGCCTCCTGCCACAGATACTATGACCATTACGATTGTGGCTGAGCCTACCGCAAGCGCAGGCCCAGATCAAACAATATGTGAAGGGGCTAATTTTCCGCTTTTAGATCCTACTATTACAGCCACGAATTACAACCTATTGATTTGGTCAGCGCCAGGTGGAGATGGGTCATTTAGTAATGTAAATAGTCTAAACCCAACCTATACACCTGGGAACAATGATCGCCTAAGCGGACAAGTAACACTTCGACTTGAGGCATTGCCCAACTCTCCTTGTGCCACGTCTGCTATAAGTGAAATGCTCCTAAGCATTACACGAATTCCTGTTATTGACGCTGGTCCTGCAACCATTGACTATTGTGAAACAAATACAGTTATTGCGTTAAATAATAGTACAGAGCTTTATGCGGATACTATTTTATGGACAACCAGCGGGTCTGGTAGTTTCTCGCCTAGTGCTTCTGTTTTAAATCCGCAGTATTTCCCGTCAACCACAGATATTGCAAATGGTTCAGTGTTGTTAACGTTAACAGGATCGCAAAATCCTGGAAATTGCGGTGCGCAAAGTTCAGATGACGTACGCATTAATTTTATAGAGCTGCCAACGGCTAATGCCGGAGCTGATGCAACAATTTGTGATGATAACTCATATACGCTTGGTCAGGCTACTGCTATCAACTATTCCGCTGTAACTTGGACAAGTTCAGGAACAGGTACTTTTGACAACAACACCATACAAAATGCGACCTACACACCCAGCGCACAAGACATTGCATTGGGCTCACCCGTTCAATTAACTGTAACGGCTGTGGGTATTGGTCCTTGTCAAGTTACGGAGTCTGATAGCATGACTCTCACGCTTGCGCCAAGTCCTGAAATGGAAATTGGCAATGACCGTTTTTTGTGTGAAAACACAGACCTTACAATCAACTTAACGGCAGGAGTTGATGTAAGCCATGTTGACACCAACTCCTACCAATGGACGTCTTCAGGAACAGGAACATTTCTCCCCGAAAACGCACTCGCTACTGTTTACCAACACAGTCCACAAGATTTAGCTGCTGGAATTCCGATTCAAATCACGCTGACAGCGCAACCTCTAGAACCCTGTGCAACCCCAATTAGCGATAGCTTTATGCTAACACTTGTTGAAAACCCAACAGCAACTGTTGGGCCAACTACAATTTCAATCTGCGATACTGGACATACATTTAACCAAGCTGTTGCTACTAACTATCAAAGTATACAATGGACAAATGTGAATGGAACTGGTGTGATTCAAAACAGCACCAGTGAAAATGCCACTTATATTCCTAGCCAAGTGGACATCAGTGCTGGAACAGTAACCTTGCAATTTACTGCAAACCCAATCAATCCATGTGGGACAATTGCAGAAGAAGACGTTGTCATTACCATCCAACCCTCGTCGGAAGTTTATGCAGGAGATGATGCGCTAATTTGTGAAGGAGACACCTTCATGGTGGCAACAGCAACAGAAGCAAATACAACTTCATTACAATGGACTTCGCCCACAGGGGGGACTTTTTCAAATGGAACTGGCTTAGCACCAACCTTCACCCCTTCTCCAGCAGAAATTGCCGCAGGACAAGCCACACTAGTGCTAACGGGTCAGCCAGAAAGCCCTTGTACAACGGCTGTTTCCGATACCATGATATTGACCATACAGAACCAGCCTGATGTTGAGGCGGGTATTAATACTACTATTTGTGAGGGAGACACATATCAAACCAATACAGCTACGTTAAATTATTCTGGTGGAAGCACATGGACCACTAGCGGTACAGGTAGCTTTTCCAACAGCGCAGACCTAAACACAACCTACACCCCTTCTACTGGAGATATTACCAATGGGTTTGTTGAGCTTAAACTTACAGCCAATGCCATTGGACCATGTATTGGAACCATAGAAGATGTGGTTATGGTGACCATCGCGCCTAAGGCAACAGTGTCTATAGTTCCTGATGCAGCAACAATCTGTGCTGATGACACTTATACATTCAGTGCTAGCCAGGTTATTGATAGCAATGTAAGCAGCTTTAATTGGATTACTTCTGGAGATGGAACTTTTTCCGATGCAACTGAAGAAGCGCCAACCTATATTCCAGGACTGGGCGATATAATTTTGGGAAGTGTCACCCTAAGAGTTGAAGTGAGTGCCGACAGTGCTTGTTCAAATCCGACAGATCAAGATAGCCTTACATTAACTATCGATCCAAAACCAATAATTGATTTATCAGCTGCAGCTACTACGGTTTGTTTCGGTAGTCAGTTAACTATCAATTCCACGATAAATAATTATCAGACCATTACTTGGGAGATTGTAAGTGGTGGCGGAACCCTTGTTGCTGGCGGAAATTCAGAGAATCCCATCTATGAGCCTGCGGTCGATAGCGAAGTCGTTCGTCTTAAAGTTTCTGCAACGGGAATTAATCCTTGTACGGTTACCGAAACACAAGAATTGGTTATCAATGTAACAGGATTGCCAGAAATCACTGCTTTCCCTGTGGACAGTGAGAGTTGTGACATACTTCCTCATGCTATTAGCGGCACATCGACAAACAGCAAAGAAAGTAACGTTTTATGGACAACTAGTGGTAGCGGGACATTTGACAACCCAGCAAATTTAAACCCAACGTATACGCCAACATTGGCGGATGTAGCTGTTGGTTTTGTAGATCTTACAATGACAGCCTTTGCTGCTTCACCATGTGTAGCGACAGTTAACGATTCTGATACTTTCCGCCTAACACTTACCAAGGCGCCTACAATAGACGCAGGTGCTGATGATACCCTATGTATCGACAGCAACTATACCATTACTGATGCTAGTGCGTCTAATACCCTTGATTATTCTTGGACGTCTAACGGAACTGGTACCTGGCAAAATCAAAATACGCTAAATTCAACCTACATTCCAAGTGATGTGGACAAATCAACTGGTTTTGTTATTCTATCCTTAACTGGAAATGGAAATGGAAGCTGTGACCCCGTTGTAGACCAAAAACGTATTGATATTATACCAACACCTGTAGTAGATTTAATTTCCACAGCAGATTATTGTACTAACGAACCAGGCATATCACTTAGCGCAATAACACTAGAGAACTACAGCACTGTTGAGTGGTTTACGTCAAGTACATCGGGAACATTTTCTGCAACTAACACAACTACAACCACCTATTACCCTTCAGCCGATGATTATGCAACTGGTCAGGTAACCATTACACTTAGAGCCAATCCGCTAACGCCTTGTGCAAGCTTCGAAGAAGACGCCATGATACTGCAATTTGTTCAAGCCCCAGAAGTGGATGCGGGCGTTGACCAAATTATTTGTGAAGATCAATCGGCGAGCCTAAACGCGTCAGTAAATTATCAAAACTCCTTGCTTTGGACGACTAGCGGCACGGGAACTTTTGAAAATGGCGTAAATACAATTTCAAATCCTGTTTATGTTCCTAGTATTACTGATGTACAAAATGGTTTTGTTACGCTTACGCTAACAGCTAATGGAGATGCTACTTGTGCACCTACATCCGATGATATTCGTATTGATTTTGCGCCAAATCCAACAGTAACCGTAGGAGCTGACTTGACGTATTGCGAAAATCAAGCTGTTACGCTTAGCGATGTTGTTATTCAAGATGCATCATCCATTTTGTGGGAAACTACTGGACTTGGAACATTGACAAATGTAAACACAGCAACCCCAACATATACACCAGCACCCAACGAGCTAGGGCCTGTTACTCTAAAACTAACAGTTGGGGCAACGACACCTTGTACGGTAACTCAAACCTACACCAAGATCATCAATTATGTAGCTAATCCAGATGCAGACGCAGGACCTGATTTATCCTACTGTGAAGTGGATGGAAACATCACTATTACAGGAGCCACAGCTAGTGCAGGATCTACCATTGCTTGGAATATTGTTGTTGGTAGCGGTTCAATATCAAACGGCGCGACAATTAGCCCAACATACAGCCCCTCTACTCAGGATTATATAAATGGCGAGGCAAGACTAGAAGTGCGTGCGTTAGGCACATCAGGATGTGCTGATGCAACTGACGAACTTATCATAACACTCACACCAACGCCCATTGTAGATTCAGGGCCTGATGCGATTATTTGTCAAAACGAAACCTTTACTTCATCAAATGCATCAGTTAGTTATTCTTCCAACTTTGTGTGGTCAACTCTAGATGGTTTGGGTACGCTTAGTGCATCACCAAATGACCTAATCGTTTCCTATACTCCAGCAGTAGGTGAAGTAGGTACCGTAAGATTGGTATTAACAGCTCAATCTAATAATGGTTGTCCAACCGTGGTTCAAGATGAAATATTAGTTACCATAAATCCACCTGCTACAGTTGATGCCGGAGTTGATCAAACCCTTTGTGAGGGCGATATCGTATTATTAACTGGTGTTGCTACAAATAGCACGAATACAGTTTGGACCACAACGGGAAGCGGTGTGTTTGTGCCTGACGCCAGTTCATTAAATGCACAATACCAACCCGCACCTAGCGATTTTTCATCCGGAAGTATCAGCTTAACACTAACTGTTGATGGTATTGGAAGCTGTGCTACGGAGAAAGACGATATGATAGTAACTTTTGCACCTGCTCCTGATGTATACGCCGGTGCAGATGCAGAGATATGTGTTGGTGATGATTACGACTTAGTCGATGCCACACTAACCAATGGGCAAAATATCCAATGGTCCATCCTTGATGGTGATGGCTCATTCGTGGGAAGTGTAAATAGTGTTAATCCAAGCTATTCACCAGGACCTCAAGATTTAATTGATGGGGTTGTCACGCTACGCTTATCAGCAGATGGAATTAATCCATGTCAAAACACTGTAAGTGATGATGTTGTAATTACAATAACTCCACTACCTACACTTAGCGTAGTTCCGAACTTTACAGTTTGTGAAGGGGAAATAACGATAACGGGTACTCAAGCAGCCAACTACAGTAGCGTTCAATGGCAAATTATCCAAGGCACTGGAACACTAAACCTTGCTGACCCTCTTGCGCCAATTTATACAACTTCTGCTACCGATGTGGTTAACGGAACTGTAACGTTAAGGGCAACTGCCAATGGAAATGGTGCATGTACCATGAACGCTGTTCAAGAAGATGTGATACTTACAATCTCTGAAAGTGGTACTGTTGATGCAGGCGCTGCTATGATGAGCTGTGAAACAGCTACCTATACATTCGCTAATAACGCACAAACAGCTAATGTGGCTAATCTATTTTGGACTCATGACGGTACGGGAACAATAACGAGCGGACAAGGAACACTGACGCCAACATATACGCCTGCTGTAGGTGAGACTGGAACGGTCATCTTTACATTAGAAGCAGATCAAATTAGCCCGTGTACAGGGAAGCTAACTGACACGGTAACACTAGCGTTAATTGCTAATCCAGAAGCAGACGCAGGGTCAAGCTTCACTACTTGTGAAGGCAGTTTTACATTAAATGGCGTGGTAAGCAATGCCAATTCATTCCAATGGTCAGGTGGTGCTGGCATATTCAGTCCTAATAATAACAGTTCTCTAACTCCTACATACACACCAACAGCCCAGGAAATCAGCCAAGGATTTGTAAGTATTATTCTTACGGCTGAAGCAATTTCACCGTGTAGCACACCAGCAACAAGTCTTGTTACTGTATATTTTGATGATGCTGTTTCTGTAGATGCAGGACCAGCTACTGCTGCTATTTGTTCAGGAGATTCTTATACACTTAGCACCGCAAGTGTTTCGAATTTTTCTTCTTTCCAATGGAGCACTTCAGGAACAGGTAGTTTTAGCCCTAACGAAAGTGACCAAAACCCAACATATACACCTTCAGCAAGTGACATTGTGAGTGGCCAGGTAACCTTAACGCTCAGTGCCCTAGGAAGTGGAACTTGCACAACAGCTTCAGATGATTTGGTCTTATCAATTGATCCCTTACCTATAATTTCAACAACGTCATCAACCCTCTTGTTTTGTGATGATGTTTCGCAACTATCTATATCTGGAGTTAGTGCTGTCAATTACGACCCCACAAGCGTAAAGTGGATAACAAATGGAGCTGGTTTCTTTATTGATGATAATGCACTAAACCCAGAATACATACCACAAGGTGCTGATTTTATTTCCGGCGTTGAGGTTTATCTATCGATAAATGGCGCAGCATCAATGGCTTGTAGCAGTGCAATCGCACAATCTCAAATAGCCATTAATTTTTCTCCCGCTGTTAATGTATTCGCTGGTCCTGCTGCCGAAATATGTAGCAATGAAACTTTCTCAATTACAAACGCGACAGCTAGCTCAAACGCAACAATTTTATGGTCAACTAGTGGTACCGGAACATTCAGCAATAAAAACATCACAAATCCGATATATACGCCAAGTGCTTCAGATATAATTAATGGTGCTGTTGAACTTACCATAACAGGTACTGGACAACCCGTTTGTAATCCTGCTATTGATTCGTTTATCCTATCAATTACGCAAAGCCCTGAAATTTCGCTTGCTCAAAACATTTTCAATATTTGTTCTACAGAAATGGAAGTGCCCATTACCGCAGTTGGCATTCAATATGAAGATTCTTTTATTTGGAGTCACGATGGACAAGGTACGTTCAAAGTATCCAACACGGCATTAAATCAGGTCTATGTTCCTGCTGGAAATGATTTTAGTCAAGGAGTGACCCTAACGCTTACTGCTAATGGAGCGGGCTCATGTGCAACTTCCCCTGTAGTTGAGCAAATTAAAATCAATTTTTACGAACAGGTTCAGGTAGATGCAGGAACTGACCAAGCGGGAATTTGTGCTAACGAAAATTTCCAAATAAGTAATGCTGTTGCTACCAATGCTACAAGTTTTGAGTGGTCATCCCCTGGCGCTGACGGTGTATTCTCTGAAACGACAACCAACATCAATCCTATTTACACACCAGGACCAACAGATATCAGTAACGGGGCAGTTACCCTTCGACTTACCGCTTTTGGTCAGGGGAGTTGTCCAGATGTGTTTGACGAAATAACACTTACTATCGATCCAGTTGTTGATGTATATGCTGGGGCAGATGTTGTACTTTGCTCTTCTGAAACAAGCTATGTTCTTTCAGGTGCATTTGCTACGAACTACCAATCTGTGAGTTGGTCTAAAAACGATGGAACTACTACTGGTTTTGCTGATATTAACTCAATAAATACCCAGTATTTCTTTACAGATGAGGAAAAGGAAGCTGGTTTCGTTACGTTAATCATCAAAGGGTATGGAGCAAATAATTGCTCTACCGCAGTAGAAGACAGCATTACTATTTCGTTTACACCAAGCGTACGTTTTTCTGCTGGAAGTGATGGAAATGTTTGTTATGGGTCATCTTACGTAGTAAACGATGCAACAATTACACCAGGCAGTTATGACGTAATTAACTGGACAACAACCGGTACTGGAACACTTCTTTTCGCTAATACCTTAACTCCTGAGTACATTCCAAGTGCAGGTGATTTAGCATCTGCCAATAAACAAGTAACTCTTACCATGACGGTTACCCCTAAGTCAGTTTGTGGTGCCAATCCGATTCAGGACACCATCACGGTAACAATTGACGAGGCTATTTCAGGAACTGCAACTATCCAAGGAAATACAACTATATGTGAAGGTGATATTATAACATATACGCTAACTGGCCTAACCGGAGCTTCCACGTATAATTGGACCATACCCACAGGTGCAAGTGTTGTATCAGGAGATGGAACGAACCAAATAATACTACTATTTAACACTTTCAATCAAAACACGAATGCTACACTTGCTGTAGTTGCTGCTAACGATTGTCCTAATACTTCAACAACAGCTACACTAGACTTGCAAATTTCTGCAGACCCTGAGCTTCAACTTTTAAGCGGAAATAGTCAGGCTAAAATTTGTACTGATGAAATCATGACGCCTATTGTTTATGAACTCAAAGGTGGGGCTAACGATGTAAGTATTCAATGGTTTGAGTCCGGCAGTGCAGTTTCAATTCCAAGCGGACTTGTATTAACAAACAATGGCGCACAGGTTGAAATATCTGGAACTCCTGATAGCGTACTCAACGAAACTGTTTATACTTACAAGCTTACAGCTGCTACACTAGGTTGTAGCGCCACAGCCGTCGAAACTGGTGAAATAACATTACTGGCCACGCCGAAAGCTTCGCTTGTGCTGGGAAGTAATAATATGCAAATTCTTTGTGAGGGAGATGCGTTGCTTCCAATTGAATATTCGTTTACTAACACGAACAACTATTCATTGAATTGGACTACTGCACCGCCAAGTGGATTTAATGTTGTTTTTGATAATTCAACAAATTCGCTTGTCATTTCAGGAAATGCAGATAGTGTATCTCAACAGACTGTTTATACTTACACCTTAATTCCACAAAACCAAACGAACGGATGTTCTGGCATTGGCTTAACAGGACAAATTACGGTGAATGCCGATAGTGAAATTTCGCTTTCGTCTGCCAATAATGTTCAAACTATTTGTGAGGGAAGTGCAATTGATGATATTTTTTATAGCTTAGGAGGTAATGCTACAAATGTTAGCCTTTCAGGAAGTGCTTCATCATGGATAAGTGCCAACGTGAATGCAGGTGTTGTCACACTAAGCGGAATCCCGACCGATAATATTACCTCTACAACAAGTTATAACTACAGCATTACAACTACTGGAGGGAACTGTGTAGAAAAAACATTGAATGGAAGCATAGAAGTAACGCCTTCTCCTTCTATTTCCCTTAACACTTTAAGTGCTGGTTCTACCTCCCAAACAGTTTGTGAAGGCCAAACCATACAAACGATAACATTAGATCTTGCTGATTTAGGCAGCAGTTCAAATGTCGTTGTTTCCAATCTCCCAGTTGGCGTTAATTATAATGTGTCTGGAAATACAGTGACCATAGCTGGCACGCCAACTAGTGTTAGCTCATTTACTGCATATAATTATTCGGTAGAAGTACGATCTGGATTAAACAATTGTACCAGCACATTTAACGGAACAATTCAAGTTCAAGCCCAAGACGAGATCATCATACAACCAGGAATGAACAGTTCGGGAAGCTATTGTGTTGGAGATGTGATTTCACCCATTACCTATGATTTTTCAGGCGGAACATCGGGAGCTGTAATTGAATGGACAGCAAATGGAACGACAATGCCAGGAAACCCACCTGGGATTTTAGCCTCAATTAATGCTAACAGTATTACAATTTCAGGAAGTCTAATTGCCAATGTAAATACGCAAACTGATTATGGCTATGTTATTACTAGCGTAAATTCAGGTATTTGCAGCAGTACAACAAGTGTTTCGGGTAGCCTAACACTTGATCCGCAACCGAGCCTAATCCTCAATAACCTCAGTGGACAAATCAATCAGCAAGTATGTGAGAGCATTGCTATTGATGACATTATTTATGATGTAAGCGATGCTAATACGGTTCAAATTAATTGGGACACCACGCCAAATGGTATTATCACTCAGTTCAATGCTGCAAGTGGACAGTTTACTATTTCTGGAACGGTGCAAAATATCAATGCCGATGCTGTATACAATTACACTATAGTAGCAGAAAATCAAACAACTGGATGCGTATCTGTCAATCGTTCTGGAACACTTTCTGTTTTTGCAGCGCACGAATTAAATCTGTCCTCTGGGTCTACAACAGCCAGTCAAGCGTTTTGTGAAGGCACAGCGCTTCCAAACGATATTATCTATGACTTTGGTGGTGGCGCTACTAGTGCTAAAGTGATTGGATTAGACAATACAGGACTTAACTGGATAGTGACGGGAAATCAGTTAACGATTAGCGGTACACCAACTGTTGATGTATCTACGCAGCAAACATTAAATTATACTATTGAAACTATTGGAAATACTTGTTTAAGTACTTCGCTCACTGGATTTATTCGACTAAACCCCGACACAAAAATTAATATTGCTACTTCATCTGGAGCATTAAATCAAATCATTTGTGAAGGTATAGGAATTCAAGATATCGTATTTGATATTTCCGAATCCTATTGGGCTTACGAAGTTTCGGGACTGCCTAATGGTGTGTCCCCTAGCTATGATGCTACAACAAAACAATTGACTATTTCGGGAACTCCCTCAAACAATATTACTTCGGACCAAACCTATAACTATCTTGTAAAGGCGATAAACCAGACGGGGTGTGACAGTCCTGTATTTACTGGAACTATTACTGTTGCAGCAGGACCTGAACTTTCTAACTTAGGTACTTCTGGAACACTTAATCAAAGTGTATGTGTGGGAAGTGACATTGATAAAATCAGTATTCGTTTTTCAAACAGCATTACTCCCTACGTTACCAATCTACCAAGTGGGCTTAATACCCAAATTATTGGAGATATCTTTGAAATTACTGGAAACATTACGCAAGGTGGCCAGTATACATTTGATATTGCTACAACTAATGGTGTTTGCGCGACGCCCATCAGTATTGGTGTTCAAATTGACGTGTTACCTAACTTTAGTATTCTTGATCAAGTTGAAGCCGGATACAAAGATGATTTATCGATTGATATTGGTGCTTCACAAGTAAAAAACATTGCATGTTATGGAGATCGATCTGGAGAAATCAAAGTTGAGATGTCTGACAACACCTACACGTATTACTATGCTTGGACAGGTCCAAACAATTACAGCAATACCACTACTTCAAATCACATACAAAATCTGTTACCTGGAACCTATACCGTCAATGTTGGCTCCATTAATGCGAGTACATGTAGTATTACTGAAACCTTCATCGTTGAAGGACCTGATCCACTACAAATTCAAACCAACGAAATCGTACCTGTAAGTTGTGACGGAATAGATGATGGAATAATATCAATTAAAACAACGGGTGGGAATACAGACTTTTACAAACAACTGACCTGGTATTATTTTGAAGAAGAAACGAGTTGCTTTACCTATACCTTAACACTACGTGATGCTGATAATGACGGTATTTATGATATCGTTGATGCAGATATCGACAATGATGGAAATACAGATACTGGTAAAGGCGATGCTAATAACGATGGAATTGATGATAATGCCGATACAGACGCAGACGGAGTTATAGATCCGAATTATGTGCTAAGCAACGTGAGTTATCAAAATTGTGATTCGGGACAATTTACCTCACTTAATTTAGTGAATGGAGATTTCTCAGCTAGTGGTTCTTTGGTCATTTGTGCGCGACCAAGTTCAGTTAGTGTCGAAGCCAAATTAGACCACGACCTTGACCCTAATACTGGTATGATAGGTTCTGTAACTGTTGCTGGTGGAACTACCTCTTGTTTCTCAGGAAGTTGGATTGAAGTTTCTAATCTAACCGGAAGTAGTTATGCTAGTAAACTTAAAGAAGGGCTTTACAAAGTAAATGTAGAAGAGATTGAGTTTTTAACTGGAAATGTATACTGTGCGGTTGAAGAAACTTTTGAAGTAACCAAAAACGAAATCTCTTATGCTAACGTAAACGTAAGCGACACCTATTGCCTTGAAAGTAGTGGAACTATTGATTTGGATGTACGCGCTACAAGCGAAGTGCTATATTTCTATTACAATGGCGTTAAAGTTCCAGACACGAATGTTGCGGTGATTGCTGAAAATTTCAATGAAAAAAGATACCGTCTATCCATTGTCAGTCCAGTGGATTTGGCCTCACTAGAAATTCAAGACGAATTCGGTTGTGGCATAGCAGTTAATACAGATTTATTAGATATTACTGTTAATGACCCTAATTTCACCTATACCAGTCCAGAATTCGAACGTTATGGCACGATAAGTGTGCGGACAAGTGTGTCCTTTAAACTTAATGGTGTTAATTCTTATGATGCTATTGTCTGGGACTTTGGAGACGCATCAGCAACGAAATCAGGTTCCCAAGTAACACATATATACCAAGCAGAAGGAACTTATACGGTAACACTTACTGCTTATAATGCTTCTGGCTGCTTTAAAACGACTACCCAAGAAATTGTTGTTGGCAAGGGATACTCGCTCGTCATGCCAAATACCTTTACCCCAAATAACGACAACATAAACGACCGGATAGGTCCTTCCTTTACAGGACTAAAAGAAGTTAACTTTTATGTGTACAATAAATCTGGAGTTCTGATTTATAAAGAATCTGTAACTGAAGACACCATAACGACAAATACTGTTATTAAGGTATTAGGTTGGGATGGAAGCAATTCTGATCCGAATTCAAATTACTATGTGTATAAAATAATCGCTACGCGATTGAACGACGAGATTGTCACTGAAACAGGAACATTATTTTTACTTAAATGAGAAAAGTTAATTATCCATATCGCTTTTTACTGTTCGGATTAAGTTTGTTTTTCTCTACATTAACTTATGCTCAGGCTTCTTTTCCAGTAAGTCCATCTGTTGCACAAAAAATAAATCCAAGCTCGCATGGCCTTAACCTGACCTCAAAAGCGGGAGTCATGTTTTCTAGCATTAATTATGGCGACGGACTAAGTGCTGAGAACAATTACCTATATGGAAATATGGCATTTCGGGATCAGAATTTTTCGATTGGAGTCGATGTCAATTCATTTAGTTTGAATCAGTTGGGGCTAAAGGAAAATTCTATGCGATTGAGTTATGCATATAATTTCCGCATCGGCATAGACACCTATTTTATAGGCGGCTTAGATGTTGGAGTTACTGCACAAGTTATCGATCCCAACGCGCTTATTTTTGGAGATCAAATAAATGAGCAGTTAGGTACTATTGTTGGGAACTCTATTGATCCTTTGGCAACAATTAAACCCTCAACAAATTATTTTGAAATTGGTGCTTCAGGAGTTGTTTATAACGAAAAGTTTATGGCTGGAATACACCTCGCACATTTAAACTCACCCAATATTTCCTTTAATAAAGAAGCAGAGGTTAAAAAAGAAATGGCAATCATCTTAAATGGAGCAGTTGAATTAGATGTAAATCCTTACGGTCGAGGAATTTTACCTCAAAATAGCTACTTTTTTGGAGATGTATATGGTGTTCTTCATGGAGAAACGACACGATTCTTTGCAAGTCAAGAACTACAAATGAATAATTTGTCGTTAGGATTCATGCAGTCCATGATAAATTTTGGAGAAAACAGTGCAATGGAAATGGGAATACTTTCAACGATTTCGTTTGAAAGTTTTTTATTTAAGTTTAACTACACCTTTGCTTCAAAATCAAACGAATTCAATGTTCCTTCAATTGTAGAGTTAGGCTTGCGATTTAACTTTGATAGATTTACTAGAAACACTAGAGGTTATTACAAGAGACTTAGCACAAATAACCTATAAAAAAAACCCCACCAAAAGGTGAGGTTTTTTATTCTCTTTGCTGCTTAAATTATTAAGCAGACTTTACGAAAGGAAGTCCTGTACGTTCGTTTTCAACTACCTTCTTACCAGCTGGCAAATCACAAGCGTTGTCGCGTTGATCTTTAGCGAAGTAATAGATGGTTTGGTTTCTTCCTCCTTTAAGTGTTACATCTTTAGTATGAAGGTAATACGTTTTACCTTTACTGTTTTCAAATGAGTATGCCATATTTATTTAATTTTCATAAAGTTAATAAAAAAAGTGAACATCTAACCTGTAAGTGGCATAAAATTGCACGTTTTATTCACATATTCTAAAATTTAATGAAATTAAAATCAGAATTCTGTTATGACATTTATAAATTAAATTGTAATTATCTCATAATGTTATTGTTAAGGATTAACTTAAAGAATTCCCCTTCGACGAGAAAAAGTAAGTTCAAAATACATTAATCAACCATTTCAGGTTAAAAAGACGCATTTTGTTAATAAAGTATCCCTTTTTATGTACGCATAAAACGTCTTAACTGGAGTTCATCTGGTATAAAAGCACTTGCATAAAGGTGCTTAACCAAGAGGCTTGCGAGATAAGGTGCCCACAATACCCCACGTGAACCCAGTCCATTTATACAGCTTAGCGAAGGAAATTGGGGATGTATACCCACAATAGGGCGTCGGTCTGGAACTGTAGGGCGCAATCCAGCGCCATGAAACAGGACTTCAAAAGGTAAGTCGGTGTATTTCTTAAATTGGTCCATTAACCACGCTTTGTTTTCAGCTGTGGGTGCAAGGCTTTCAAAAGCACGCGCATAGGTAGCCCCCACGCGATACCTATCATTACCCAATGGCACAACAAACACACTCCCTTTAATCATCTGTGACAGTTGAAGCCCCTTACATGAAACCTCTAACCACTCCCCCTTATTGGGAACAATTGGAATTGAGGCAAACCAAGGATTGTGCTTGACGCCAACACCTTCAGCAAAAACAATATGCTTGGCGCTCCAATGCTTATAAGTAACGCCTTCGCTTGTCATTTTTAAAGCGCCATAGTCAAATTGTTCTTGAACGAAAGCACTGGTTCGTGCAAGTTCGCTGCTTGTGTGACACAAAAGACCGTTGGTATCTATCCTACCCGTTTGCTGCACTTCACCAAAACCATGAGGTGCTGCGATATTATTAATAGCATGGTTTTGTATGGCGCCGACCATATAGGTGCGTAGGGCAGGCTTATCTAACGCCTCCATCCAATTGTTTTGTTCAGCGGCTTTAGCAAACACACGGTATATGGACATGGGATGCTGAAAGTTGCCATTTGCTGTGTTAGCATAATAAGGAATGGAGAAATCCATTAGTTCTCGGGCATGAGAAACGGCAGTAAATCGCTTTAAAACAAGAGGGTTATAAATGCCCGTAGCTACACCAGAGCTGGATTTTTTTTCTGCATCGAAAACAACAAATGACTTTCCCTCTTGTTTCAAAACCTCAGTCAGCGCCCAACCAGCGAGACCAAAGCCTACAATAAGTACGTCGTGTTGCATAAAAAAACCCACAGTCGTGGGTTTTGATTCATTAGTTAGACCAAAGATCTTGCTCAAAGTCTCGAATAATATTCTTAAGCCTTTCTGATTCAATAAGCTGCATAAAGGGATCATCAACATATTGATCAACAGGGCGGTCGTTGAAAACATTGTCAATAGCATAAATACGTGCCGTAAAACGCCTCGAGGTCAATAGTTGATCGAATGAAATACGACTAGCATTGTTCCTGTCGTCAAAAACAAGTTGTGCGTGAAGGATGGGACGTAAATCTTTATACCATAACCAGAACAAATCAACTGGTTCATCATTGGGCAAATTGTTCATGTCTTTTCCACGAGGCATAATACCCAACAATCGGTAGCGTAACTCACCAATACGTTTGTCCACGTACCATATTCCTTTGAGCTTATACGAAACAATATCTAAAGATTTTAGCGGGACTACTTCGGGTCCGTCGCGATTTTCAAGACGTTTAAGATATGTTTCTTTATCAAAAAGCTCTGTGAAATTAGGGTTTGCATCATTATAAATATCATGAATTCTTCCATCAAGGATTGCTTCCCTTATGGTGCGCCAAAGAGATTTACGTTCGCTCGTATAAAGTCCGTCTTTTGGGAAAAATAATGGGTGATTAAATTTTTCACTTAGATCAATTTCCTCGTAAACGATTTTGCTCCACATGATGTCTTTTTCATCTACGTAAGGATACTCCAAATATTTTTTATCGGAAAGCTGCTTAACTTGATCTTCAGATAAAACGCCTATTTCAGAAGGCTTATCAGCATTAAGTACGTTTACTTGTGCTTGCAAGAACATACTGCAGCACATAAACAAGAAAACAGGATTTAAATACTTTTTCATTACTTAATGGTTAAGGCAAAGTCTGTTACTTTAATATCATCTATAACTTGGGTTTCCGTTTTCACTTGAGCTTCAATGTTATAAACGAAAATAATATCTCCACGTGATGCATTCTCCAAATAAGATCGAATAACACGGGAGTCTTTAATTCTATTAGAATTAATTGGAATAGCCGCTCTACTACCTACTTTAATATTAAAGCGCTTTACGGTCACATTCAGGTTATAATCAAAGTCATCCGGAAATTTAGCGGCAATGGTACCAGCCGGAACGTATTCTCTGATGATTTCACCGCTGTTAAACTTACCAAGACGCTCACCCAAATCAATAGATCCTAGTGCAGGTGGCAATGGCTTAATTCTAAAGTCTTGCCCAGGTGCGTTAATGGTTGATCCATTAATTTCTCCAGAAACAAAAATACGCATGCTCTCGCCTACTTTATCTCCATCTGGAATAGCCTCAAATTTCAATCCGTTACGGCGTACTTTACCGTTCGTAGTACGAACGCTTAATTTATTGTTTGGAATACCGGGGATTGAAATAGACAAATCGTTAGGCAAACCACGATACACAACCTTCATTTGATCAGCAGAAATAACAGCATCATTGGGCTTGTCAATTACAGATATTACTTGCGCAACATCTACAGATTGTTCTTTGTTGTTACGCTCAAAAAAGAGCTTTCCGGTCAACTTATAAGAGCCCGGAGTACTAAAGCGCTTCTTAAGTTGGACACCACCCGCAGCAATTTCAAAGTCTCGGCCTTGGCGCATGGGTTGGTCGTTAAGTGAAAGCTCAACTCTGTTGGGTTTAAAGTTCGAATCTTTTTTTCCCATTACAATAGAGGCATCAACCAATTCACTTGTGTAGTAAGACGATTTAGACGTTTCTAAGAGCGTTTGGTATTTGTTAAGTCCACCCTCGTGCGCATTGATGGTACTCAACATATTCTCTAAAATTTTATTCTCAACAAATCGAATATCAGATTGGATTTTGGTGAGTTTAGATAATGAAGCAATTAATGGGAAACCTTTATAGTTGTAATCTAGAAAAGGTTGTTGTTTACCTTCTCTATTTAAAACCATTTCGGAATAGGCAAAACGCGTGAATAAATCATTTAAGAAAGAAAAATCAAAGTCAGCGTACTCACCTTCCGGCGCGCCATCTGTAGGCGGATCTTTTTCTGCGTCAGCTGCTAAAAAAGCATCCAGCTCTTGCTGGATTTTAGCAGGGAAATTTGAAAATTGATCAACAAACTCCTGACCAGATTCAGAATATTGATCACCAGCAAAAAACATTTCGTCTAAATACTGAGATTTGTCCATTACTTGATAGTCTACAATGGTATCAATTTCGCCAGTGGCTCTGTCCTCACGACGAATACGATAGCCGTTTTCACCCGTGTCTATCAAGCGATTTTTCAGCGTATCAATGTAATTGTAGTATGCGTCAGCTATGGATTTTATTTGAGGGGTGCTTTGGGCAGCAACTTTGTAATATTCATTATTACTGTTGTTGCTGAACAAATCGTATTTCTCATTACTGTCCGTAACCAAATCTTGGGTTGCAGCAGCAATATCATCGTTAATTACACCCAGTGTAGCCAATACTTCCTTACTTATATTCAACGCCAACATAGCGATGAATACCAAGTACATCATATTGATCATTTTCTGCCGAGTATCCTGTTTAGCTCCTGCCATATTTAGTTTTTCATTGCTCCTAAAATGTCGGCGTATTTGGCATTAAGGTCTGCAATCGTATTTTTCATTGTCGCCAATTCAGCGTGCAAAGCATTCATATTGGCGACTACCTCGCTATGTGCTTTTGGTTCCGTTGCAACAGCTTCTGTTGTGGAATTGTAAGCTGCAGATAACTGCTCTAATGCTTGATTCGTTTGTGCAACATTGCTATTCAAGCTTGTCATGTTTTCAGGCAAATCAGCAGGGACTTCCAGTGACCCTGTTGCGCTTACTGCACTGCTAAGGCTTGTACCTAATGTCTCTAATTGTGATGTCGCATTTTGATAGGCTGTCTTCAATGCTGCTGCCTCAACAGCAATATCAGATAAGTCTGTTGCATCTTCAGAACCTGCATCAGGTGTGTCTTCACTTAACAATACATAACCTCTAAAACCGGCAATAAGGAAGATAAAAGCCTCTGTTACCAAACCGATAGAAAGCATGGTATTTCCTGAGATAAAATCAGAATTGAAGTGCGTAATTTTCATTAATGCACCAATAATAACTACAGATGCACCAGCTCCAAATAAAAGCTCAATTATATTTTCTGGTATTGGAAACTTCTTTTTATTCATAATAATTTATTGTTGAATGTTATTTGTTCCTAAATAGTTTCGCACCAAGCGGAATCCTATATAACTCCTGGCGCTGTCTGCGTATTCATAATCTCTAGAGGCCACTCGCAGATAGTAGGCAACATCTTTCCATGAACCTCCGCGAATTACTTTTTGTTCATCCTCAAAGTTCTCATAATTAGGATTGGCAGAGGCAACAAAATCGTATGCAGCTTTTGCATAGGTTGAATTTGTCCACTCAGACACATTGCCAGCCATATTGTAAAGACCGTAATCATTGGGTTCAAATGAGTTTGCCTCAACAGTATACAGCGCCTCGTCTACAACATAGTTCCCACGTTTTGGCTTAAAATTAGCCATAAAGCATCCCCTGTCGTCTGTCAAATATGGACCGCCCCAAGGATAAGTACCCGATTCTAAACCTCCACGGGCAGCATACTCCCATTCTGCTTCTGTTGGAAGTCTAAATCTACCTATAGTAGATTTGCGCTTTTTTCTACTTTTTAGATAATCATTTCTGATTTTTGTACGCCAATGTGCAAATGCACGCGCTTGGTTCCAGTTGATGCCTACAACAGGATAAGATGCATAAGCCTGATGCCAAAAATAATCGTTGTGCATGGGCTCGTTATAACTGTATTTAAAATCTTTTATCCAAACTGTGGTATCTGGATAGATTTCATGTACTTCATATCGTGCAAATGCTGATCGTGCGCTGTCAGGGTTCTGAACTGCTTTTTCTAGATCTACACTAGCAAAACGATATTTTAATAATTTGGTGTTGATTACTGGGTCGCCTGCAAACCACTCACTCTCGGGTAAGTAGATAGTTTCTTCAATAACACGTGCATATTCTGCATTTGGATATTCTTCGCGTTCTGAAATAATGTCAACATCTCTGTTCAAAGGAAGGTGAAAATGGAACAACGAGTCCGGTGCTTCTTCTGTTTCATAGTAATTTGATACCACATCAGAAAAATTTTCCTCTAAGTATTGCTGATATCCTCCTTTGTCCTCATCATCTACAACTTCTAATGCATCCATATCATATTTGGGTAAATATGCTAAAATGGGGTTTTCATCAATTTCATCGTCTGTGGTAGGGAATTCAGAGACAGAAAAGTATCCGCCATTAAGCAATGCAGCTTTAGCAAGTTCTGTTCTGATGATGGAATCTTTCACCCATTCTACAAACTGGCGGTATTCTCCGTTGGTAATTTCAGTTTCATCTATCCAAAAAGAACGTAAACTAACTGTTTGGGTTGGATTATCGTTTGATGCTAAAATATCTTCATCAGATGAACCTAATATAAAGGAACCGCCAGGGATAAGTGCCATGCCGTGCGGTTTAACAGGGTAAAATTTACTCCCCTTAGCGCCTATAAGCTCGCCCTGACTTTTGCTGCCGCAGCTTGAGAGTGATAGTATCAATAAAAATAAAAACAGTGCGTTTCTTTTCATTCAATTTTTTTATTTACACCTTAATTTCATTAAGTAATTTTCAAAAATATGGAATTTAATGCATACTTCGCTTAACTGATTTCCACCAACGGCTA
>ERZ802819.622-NODE-622-length-23401-cov-12.0478_pt1 | contig 23401 bp, 20 predicted proteins | sample MGYA00345647_ERZ802819 | MGnify/ENA primary metagenome ERZ802819 (study PRJEB30503, sample SAMEA104212355) | marine metagenome | biome: Westerlies Biome; feature: [SRF] surface water layer (ENVO:00010504) within the epipelagic zone...; material: water...
GTAACGGGCAGCAAAATTTGGATTGGGTAGGTAATACTCATTTTTTCCGATTCCAGGATCTGAAAATAAAGCTAGGTCACCCATATAATTCCCCCACCGGAGTCCAATTTCTAATAAAAGAAAAAAGATTAGAGGTATGGCCGCCGTAATTCCGTAGAACAGAATAGTTCGCTTGTTAGAACGGGTAGAATGTACAGCTGAATCTTTTGAAGCCTGTTCTTTTGGTAAGGTATTATGCTTCTTTTTTGAGCCTATTTTTTTGGAATCCAAGGATTTTCTAGACATCCGCTTTGGTGGTTCTCATAGCGCGCAAGTACGAATAAAAAGTCACTTAGACGGTTTAAGTACTGAAGCACCATGTCGTTAATTTTTTCTTGATTGCTGCACACCACGGCTAATCGTTCAGCACGACGGCATACAGTTCGGGCATGATGCAATGTAGCACCGGTCATACTTCCAGAAGGTAAAATGAAATTTTTCAGAGGCGGAAGACTTTCTTCCATGAAATCTATTTTTTGTTCTAGGTACTGCACTTCTTGCTCAGAGATTCGATCGATTCGGGCATCGGAATGGAATGGAGTAGCTAAGTCGGCGCCTAAAATAAAGAGTTGATGTTGGACCTCATCAATGACCTCACCGGTGAACTGTTGATGTTCATTGGCTATGGCCACACCTAAAATCGAATTTAATTCGTCTACGGTGCCATAGGTTTCGATGCGAATACTATGTTTTGAGACACGGTCACCACCGAATAGAGCAGTTTGTCCTTGATCGCCTTGTTTGGTATAGATTTTCATAAATTATCTTCTGAATGAATTGGTTGAATAGTACTGAAAAATTTTCGGTGTTAACAATCTTGAATATATGGTATGTTTGGAACAAATGACCCATTCTAAGCTAAACTACAACAAAACGATTGGTCGTAAGTATGTCTGTTTATTTTCTTCTCTTGTTCGTCGTATCGTCCTTTTCACTGTCAACAACTGTTGAACCGGAAACCCAATACTCACGTTCCTCTCTGGAACCCGAGAATCCCATGGCCCTTATTCAGCAGATGGTTGAGCGATACCAAAAGGATTGGTATACTCACCTAACTTTTGATCAAAAGACGACTTTTTATACAGCGGACGGACAGGTTGAGCGAGTACAATGGTGGTATGAAGCCTTGGAAGCACCTGGTGCTCTTGCCATACATTTTGATGAAAAAAATTCTGGGAATGGGATACTGTTTAAAAATGGGGTGCAATACGGCTATGCTAATGGTCAAGCCATCCAGGAAATGCCCAGAGTGCATGATCTATTGGTGTTGGGCTTTGACATATACAAGCAAGCCCCTACCAAAAGTATGGAACAGCTCAGCTCCGTCGGCTATGATATGACTAAAATGTACGCCGACGAGTGGCAAGGTAAAGCGGTTTGGGTAGTTGGAGTGGATGCACCCTCGGATAGCGTTTCTCAATTTTGGATAGAACAAGAGCGTTTATTATTTGTACGTAGTTTGAAGCCTGGTAGGGCTGGAACCATGCAGGAAGTCCAATTTAATAAGTACGAACCTATTAAAGGGGGATGGGTAGCTCCCGAGGTTGTATTTACTATGAATGGACAGCGAATGCTTTACGAGGAATACTTCAATATTCAGGTGCCAGCAACTCTAGACCCAGCCATTTTTAACCCGGCCACATTTTTAGAGGCCACTTGGTAGAAAAGGTATATGGTTTTAAGCACCTGTCTTGTAGAGGAGAGATAGGCTTGTTTTAGCAGTTAACTCGGTGTTACATCGTTGGTCGTATCGCTAATTCACTCCACGCCCATCTTACAGCAAGATGCTCCCAGCTTCGAAGCTCGGCGTGCAGGTCTTTATGTATGTCTTCATATAGATCCCAACTAAGCTGAAAAGACCGGCACACCTGCATTCCAAATTCTGAGGATACCAGTGGTAACTGCCATTGATGCATCCACTGCTTTATCAGATTTTCTTGATCGTACGAATTTTTAATCTGCAACAGGTAACAGGCTTGCTGCGGAATAAGCTCGGCTTGGTCAATGGCCAAATTGGTTGCATCCGAATAAGCTGAAATCAGTCCTGATTTTCCTAATTTTGTCCCTCCATACTCACGTATAACTACCGCCAAGGTATTCACGATTTCGTGATGATGAAGGCGTTGTAAAATAGGAAACCCGGCGGTCCCTCTGGGCTCGCCATCGTCACTTTGGTGTTCTTGCCAATGAAGTTCAGTTTCGGTGGGTTCCAGTAGCCTCCAGGCCCAACAATGATGGGCTGCTGAGTAATATGTTTTTCTTAATTGGTTCAAGTGGCTGGGGACTTCATCGGGATCTGAAATGGGGATTAAGTGGCAGCTAAAAACCGATGATTTGATTTTAAGTGAGGGGTACTTGTTTTGTTGCGGCAAGAACATGAAAAAAAGCTTTTTTCTGTGGAAATATGGACGGAATCTAAAGAACTTTAGCCATACAATTTATTATATTCCATTAATTCACTAACTAAGAGCAGGCGCAACTAAGCAATGCTCGGAACAGAAGTATAAACTGCAGTATAAAATCTATCATCATGCCAACGATTATAAAGGCGTTACAATCGCAGGTGGGCAGAAAATTAATGACGGGGATTACCGGAATCGCACTAATGCTTTTTTTGGTTGTTCATCTGGCTGGTAACTATGCCATTTTTGCCTCTGCTGAAGCATTCAATATGTATACCAGAACATTAGAAAGCCTTGGAATACTACTTTACATTGCCGAGGCAGGTTTGTTATTTTTTGTATTGTACCACTCGTACCTGGGCATCTCCATTTGGTTGGGTAAGCGTAAAGCTCGCTCATCCAGCTACGAAGTATATAAGAGCAGAGGGGGAGCAAGCCGGCAAAATCTAGCTTCCAGAAGTATGATATTATCAGGTATTACCATATTGGTATTCTTGGTAGTTCACATTTGGTCCTTCAAGTTTGGGGAGACCGAAATAATCATGTCCGCCGAGGGTGAGCCGATGAGGGATTTACGGCAGTTGGTTATTGATTCATTCACAACCTGGTATATCGCCTTAGGATACATTGTTGTACTAAGTCTAATTATGCTTCACCTGTTTCATGGAGCTTGGAGTGCATTTACCTCATTAGGTGTGACCAGCAAAAACAACACCCATGCATTCAAATTGGGAGCCTACGTTTTCGCCATTGTGCTTATGTTGGGTTTTATTTTTATCCCTGTTTACATATTTGTGACAGGTGGAACGGGTTCATTAATTGCGTATTAAGTAAGGAGAGTTAATCATGATTTCATTAGATGCAAAAATTCCAGAGGGCCCACTAGAGCAAAAATGGAGCCGTCATAAAAAGGAAATGAAGTTGGTTGCTCCCAACAATCGTCGTAAGTACGAGGTTATTATTGTTGGAACAGGATTAGCGGGTGGTGCAGCTGCAGCTAGTATGGCAGAGATGGGCTATAAAGTCAAAAGTTTTTGTATTCAAGATTCGGCGCGTCGAGCCCATTCTATTGCTGCTCAAGGCGGGATTAATGCCGCAAAGAATTACCCCAACGACGGCGATAGTGTTTGGAGACTATTTTATGATACCATCAAAGGGGGCGATTACCGCTCACGTGAAGCCAATGTTTATCGGTTAGCCGAGGTATCCAACAATATTATTGACCAGGCCGTAGCGCAGGGGGTTCCTTTTGCCCGTGAGTATTCTGGTTTGTTAGCCAATCGTTCTTTTGGCGGTGCTCAGGTGAGTAGAACATTCTATGCGCGGGGTCAAACAGGACAGCAATTGCTTTTAGGTGCCTATCAGGCAATGATGCGTCAGGTAGAATTAGGCGGGATTGAGTACTATACCCGTCACGAAATGCTTGAGGTCGTCATTATTGATGGTAAAGCACGTGGAATAATTACCCGAGATTTAGTAACCGGTGAAATTTGTCGGCACGAAGCTGATGCGGTAATTCTAGCCACAGGTGGATATGGGAATGTATTTTATTTGTCTACCAATGCTAAAAATTCAAACGTGACGGCTGCTTGGCGAGCACACAAAAAAGGTGCATTGTTTGCCAATCCTAGCTTCGTCCAGGTACACCCAACGTGTATTCCTGTTTCAGGAGATTATCAATCCAAATTAACCCTCATGAGTGAAAGTTTGCGCAATGACGGGCGAGTTTGGGTATCTCGTAAAAAAGGTGACGATCGTCATCCTAACGATATTCCCGAGGATGAGCGGTTTTATTATCTAGAAGAAAAATATCCGAGTTTTGGGAATTTAGTACCTAGAGATGTAGCCTCTCGAAATGCAAAAGTGGTCTGTGACCAAGGTCTCGGGGCAGGTAAAACTGGATTAGCCGTTTACTTAGATTTCCGAGATGCTATTGCCCGCGACGGTAAGGATGTAATTGCTGCTAAGTACGGAAACCTATTCGATATGTATGCAAACATTGCTGGTGAAGATCCATACTCACAGCCCATGCGCATTTTTCCAGCCGTCCATTACACGATGGGTGGTCTTTGGGTGGATTATAATTTAATGACCAATATTCCAGGTCTATTTGCCGCAGGCGAAGCCAATTTCTCTGACCATGGAGCAAATCGTTTGGGCGCATCGGCCCTCATGCAAGGCCTATCCGATGGGTACTTTGTACTACCAAGCACTATCGGTAACTACCTGGCAGATGTACAACCAGGCACGCGTTATGGCACGGATCATGAAGCTTTTGAAACAGCTGCTAAGCAAGCACAGGATAGCATTGATCGTCTCTTAAACATAAATGGTAAGCGAACCATCATCGATTTTCATCGAACACTAGGTCGAATTGTATGGGATAAGATTGGAATTTCCAGAACTAAGGAAGGCTTGGAAGAAGCTATAGCCGATATTCGTAGTTTACGCGATGAGTTTTGGACCAACGTATATGTTCCAGGTGAGAAAAATAATTACAATAAATACCTAGAATTTGCCGGACGTGTGGCTGATTTCTTCGAATTAGCTGAGCTTATGGCCATGGATGCATTGGATCGAGATGAATCGTGCGGTTGTCACCTTCGAGAGGAATTCCAAACCGAAGAAGGGGAAGCCATTCGTAACGACGAAGAGTTCAATTATGTATCCGCCTGGGAGTTTAAAGATCGCAATGGAGTACTCGAAGAAGAACTCCACAAAGAAGTATTAAATTTTGAATTTGTTGAACTAAAGCAACGTAGTTACAAATAAGAGGATATTTTTATGAGTACTAATATGACCATTCATCTACGATATTGGAGACAAAGTGGCCCCACTGCAAAGGGATATTTTGAAGACAGAACTCTATCGACTGTAAACGAACATATGTCCTTCTTAGAAATGTTGGACGTGCTCAACGAAGAATTACAGCTAGAAGGAAAGGATCCGGTTGAGTTTGATTACGATTGCCGCGAGGGTATTTGTGGATCGTGTAATCTGGTGATTAACGGCCAAGCACACGGACCTAAAAAAGGAACGGCTTGTTGTCAGTTGCATATGAGAAACTACTCCGATGGAGATCATATCACGATTGAACCGCCTCGTGCTTCTGCCTTCCCGGTTATTAAAGATTTGGTGGTAGATCGTTCGGCTTTTGATCGTATCATCGAAGCAGGCGGCTATGTATCGGTTAAAACGGGCTCTGCACAAGAAGCCAACGCTAGACCCATTCCAAAAAAAGATGCTGATCTAGCCTTTGACTATGCCGCATGTATTGGTTGTGGAGCCTGTGTGGCAGCATGTCCAAATGCTTCTGCTTCACTGTTTACTAGTGCTAAAATTTCTCACCTATCGCATTTACCACAGGGCGATGTAGAAAGAAGCAACCGAGTAGTGGCTATGGTAGAACAGATGGAAGAGGAAGGCTTTGGAGATTGCTCCAACTTCGGTGAATGCGAAGCGGTTTGCCCGAAAGAGATTTCTATAGCAGCCATAGCAGATATGCGTCGCGACTATGCCCGTGCGGTTATACAAGGCTAAACCCTAGGCACCGAACAGGTAAAATAGAGTTTCCATTTATCCCTCAACAAACGCATTAAGCAATAAAGCGAAATAATTGTGGGTGATCGTTTACGTATTCGAAGCTGAGTTGCTTCGCATTCATCCGATCAATTAGTGGCTGAATATCCTCTTTATTTTTGAGCTCCAATCCAATGAGGGCAGGACCTAAATCTTTGTTGGTCTTTTTCGAATATTCGAAATAAGTAATGTCGTCATCTGGGCCTAGTACATCACCCAGAAATTCGCGAAGCGCACCGGCTCTTTGAGGGAAATCCACAATAAAATAATGCTTAAGCCCTTCGTACATTAACGAACGTTCCTTAATTTCAGCCGTCCGCATAATGTCATTGTTGCTACCACTTAACACGCATACAACATTTTTCCCTTTGATCTGTTCCTTGCAGTTATCAAGTGCCGTAATGGACAGCGCTCCTGCGGGTTCAACTACTATGGCCTGTTCGTTGTACAAATTTAGTATAGTTCCGCAGACTTTTCCCTCGGGTACGGTTATGATTTGATCCAAAATTTTGGAACAAATTTCGAAGGTGTAATGTCCGACTTTTTTTACCGCAGCTCCATCCACAAATTTATCGATTTCGTCAAGGGTGACAACTCTACCCGCTTCAATCGACTTTAGCATTGCTGGCGCACCTTCAGGTTCGACACCAATGATTTGGGTATGTGGGGAGTATGCTTTAATGTAACTTCCAATTCCAGCAGAAAGACCACCACCGCCAACTGGAGCTATGATATAGTCGATGGAAAAATCGGCATCTTCCCAGAGTTCTTTTCCAACGGTACCCTGACCAGCGATGATTTTAGGATGATCAAAAGGGGGTATAAAGGCAGCATTTGTTTCTTCGCAAAACTGTGTTGCACGAGCAAAAGCATCGTCAAAGGTATCGCCATCTAAGACCACCTCAACAAACTCTCGGCCAAACATGTTTACCTGCTTAACTTTTTGATCAGGAGCAGTGACCGGCATAAAAATGGTCCCTTTGATTCCTTTCTTTCGGCAGGCAAAAGCTACTCCTTGCGCGTGATTACCAGCACTAGCACAAACCACACCATGTTGAATTTCTGCTTCCGGAAGAGAATGGATCATGTTGTATGCCCCTCTAATTTTATAGGAGCGTACAACTTGAAGATCCTCTCGTTTAAGCCAAATGTTGGCTTGATACTGTTCGGACAATAATTCGTTATAAATCAATGGAGTTCGATGAGCAATGCCGTCAAGCTTATGTGCCGCATCCTCGATATCCTGAATCGTCACACTCGCTGAGGGTGTCTCGGGTTGAAGTATATCGATATCGGATTGGTGTTCTGAACTCAATGATTGGAACTAATTAGTTACTCTCTGGGCGTAAAGTACGAACTATTTTACCGGCTTGCCACATTTCTGAATCGCGTAGCTCTGCAAGTTCGATTTCTAATTTTTCACGGTAATCGTCCTTGCTGTTAGAATCGATGGACTTTTGGGCTTCATTTCCAGCCGCAACTTCTTTGTATAAATCTTCAAATACTGGCTTTGTAGCATCTTTGAATTTTTTCCACCAATCTAAGGCCCCACGCTGGGCGGTAGTTGAACAATTGGCGTACATCCAATCCATTCCATTTTCAGCTACCAAAGGCATGAGTGATTGAGTGAGTTCCTCTACGGTTTCGTTAAATGCTTCTGAAGGGCTGTGACCATTGGCACGAAGCACTTCGTACTGTGCTGCAAAAATTCCTTGTATGGCTCCCATGAGTGTTCCTCTTTCCCCTGTTAAATCAGAATAGACTTCTTTTTTAAACGTGGTTGGGAATAAATATCCTGAACCTACTCCTATACCTAATGCCACAACGCGTTCTTTTGCACGACCGGTACTATCTTGGAAAATGGCGAAGCTCGAATTAAGTCCGCGACCTTCTAAAAACATACGTCTTAGAGAGGTACCAGACCCCTTAGGTGCAACTAGAATGACATCCACATTATCCGGTGGGACAATTCCTGTGCGTTCATTAAAGGTAACTCCGAATCCATGTGAGAAATAAAGTGCTTTTCCAGGGCTTAGATTTTCTTTAACCGTTGGCCATACTGAAATCTGACCGGCATCGGAGAGTAGATATTGTAGAATGGTTCCTCTTTGGCAAGCCTCTTCTAGTTCAAAGAGCGTTTCGCCTGGAACCCAACCATCTGCTACCGCCTTATCCCATGTTTTAGATCCTTTACGCTGACCAATAATAACATTAAATCCATTGTCTTTTAAATTAAGCGCCTGACCTGGTCCTTGAACTCCGTAGCCTAAGATGGCAATTGTTTCATCTTTGAGGGTTTCAATTGCTTTGGCGAGTGGGAACTCTTCTCGTGTTACCACTTCTTCTTCTACTCCGCCGAAATTTAATAATGCCATGATTCTTTAGGTATTTAGTTAGTGAGTGCATAGGAATATACTATTTTATTGCTTGGTGTACATCCCTTGTGTTATATACTGGGGCTATTAGTCTGCAGTAAGGCTTCTATATCCTTACCAGGACCGAACTGTTGGCGTGCAACAGCAATTCTCCCGGAACGAACAAATTCTTTGATGCCGTAAGGCTCGAGTTCATCGAATAAGGCTTTAGTTTCTCGTTTATATCCAGATTTTTCGATGACTACAAACTCACGCTCAATGGTTAGAAATCGTGCGTTATGCTCGCGTACGATGCGTTCAATTTCAATTCCATTGGTTAGGGTTTCGGTAGCTATTTTGTATAAAGCTAACTCTTGTTGAACCACTTCTTTTTTCTTGTAGTAGTCCGCTTTCAGCACTTCAACTTGCTTCTCAATTTGTTTTACTACTTTAATCACCTGTTCTTCGGTTTCGGTAACCGCGATAGTAAACCGGTGAATCCCTTCGATTTCGCTTTCCGAGGTGGTCAGGCTTTCCAGGTTAATTTTTCGTTTAGTAAAAATAGTGGTGATGCGATGCAGCAGCCCGACCTGATTTTCGGTGTACACAGTAATCGTAAATTCTTGTTTTTCCATATCCATTATCTCCATCTGATTAGTCTAATCTTATTTCTGCCACACCACTTCCCGAGGGAACCATGGGAAAAACATTGTTTTCTTTGCCTACCATCACTTCCAAGAAATAAGCCCCATCGGTTTCGATAAATTCGGTTAAGGCGTGATCAAGTTGATCACGATGAGTCACTTGGTTGGTGGGCATTCGAAATCCTTTAGCCAAAAGTTGGAAATCTGGGTTAATCATTTCGGTTGAAGAATAGCGCTTGTCAAAAAAGAGCTGCTGCCATTGTCGTACCATGCCCAAGAATTCGTTGTTGAGCAGAAGCACTTTCACCTTCGCTTGAGTCTGATATACGGTCGCAAGTTCTTGAATGGTCATTTGTAATCCACCATCCCCAACTACGCAGACCACGGTGCGGTCGGGTGCACCGAGAGCAGCACCAAGAGCAGCAGGAAGGCCAAAACCCATTGTTCCCAGCCCTCCAGAGGTAATGTTGCTTTTGGATTGTACAAATTCAGCGTATCGACAAGCCACCATTTGATGTTGCCCTACGTCGGTCACGATAATGGCGTCTCCTCCTGTTTTTTCGTTAAGAATATGAATGACCTCGCCCATGGTTAATATATCTTTGGTGGGGTGAAGCTCCTCTTGGATAACTTTTTCATGTTCTAGTCGGTCGCATTCGGCAAATCGTGCCAACCATTCACTTCTATCTTTTTTCTGCAATCTTTGAGTGAGAAGTGGCAGAGTTTTTTTCGCATTGCCCATGATGGGAATATGTGCGAATACATTCTTGTTGATTTCAGCGGGATCAATTTCCAGATGGATCACCTTGGCTTGCTTTGCATATTTTTCCAGATTCCCTGTTACTCTGTCGTCAAATCGCATCCCTACTGCAATGAGTACATCACATTCATTGGTGAGTAAATTAGGGCCATAGTTGCCGTGCATTCCAAGCATACCTACATTAAGTGGATGGCTGGTTTCCATTGCTGATAGGCCTAGAATGGTCCATGCAGCTGGTAAATTACCTTGTTCAACGAAGGCTTTGAATTCCTGTTCTGCCTCCGCTAAAATAATTCCTTGTCCAAACAACACGTAGGGTCGTTTAGCGTCATTGATGGCATTTGCCGCCGCTTCTATTTGGTCGATCTCTATGGCAGGCTCTTCGCGGTAGCTTCGAATGGAGGTGCACTTTTCGTAGTGAAAATCTAGTTGTTGGAACTGAGCATCCTTGGTGATGTCGATAAGAACCGGTCCCGGACGGCCTGAGCGAGCAATATAAAAAGCCTTGGCGATGGCCAAGGGTATTTCTTCTGCTTTGGTGACCTGGTAATTCCATTTTGTGACGGGCATAGAAATCCCGATTACGTCGGTTTCTTGGAATGCGTCACTGCCAAGGAGATGGGATGGTACTTGTCCGGTGATACAAACCAATGGGGTGGAATCGATCTGTGCGTCGGCGATTCCGGTAATTAAATTGGTGGCTCCTGGACCTGAGGTGGCCAGACACACGCCGACCTTACCACTAGCTCGGGCAAAGCCTTGAGCGGCGTGAATAGCGCCTTGTTCGTGGCGTGCTAAAACGTGGTGAAGTCGATCTTGGTAGTCATACAGAGCGTCGTAAACCGGCATAATTGCTCCACCGGGATAACCGAATGCGATATCGACTCCTTCTTGGATTAGGGCTTGGACTACTGCTTCTGCGCCCGTGATGGTGGTCTGGTGGGAGGGAGATTTGTTTTCTGTGGGTTGGAGGTCTATGCTAGCCATAATGTGTAGGTATTCAATTAAATTTCATCTGTAGTGCAGCCCTTGGAGGCGGTAGATACGCAGTGCGCATATTTATACAATGCTCCGCTGCCAGCTTTAAGTGGGGGAGCTTGCCATGTACTTTTTCTTTTCTCCAATTCGGCATCGGATACATGTACTTGAATGGTATTTGTTTCAGCGTCGATCTGGATTAGGTCTCCATTTTGGACCAGCCCAATGACTCCGCCCACTTGTGCCTCTGGAGTAATGTGTCCAACTACAAAGCCATGTGAGCCACCTGAAAAGCGCCCATCGGTGATAAGGGCGACCTCTTTTCCTAAGCCAGCGCCCATGATGGCAGAGGTAGGTTTTAACATCTCTGGCATGCCAGGTCCGCCTTTAGGACCCACATATCGTATCACAATTACCTCTCCTTTTTCTACAGCTCCTGAGCTGATACCTTCGTTGGCTTCCTCTTCAGAGTTAAACACCCGGGCCGGGCCGGCAAAACGAAGGCCTTCTTTGCCAGTTATTTTAGCTACGGCGCCCTCTGATGCTAAGTTCCCATAAAGTATTTGAATATGTCCGGTTGATTTAATGGGTTCATGTATGGGAAACACGACTTTTTGTGTTTCAAAGTTTAAGGGAGCAACGTCTGCTAGGTTTTCCGCTAAACTTGCCCCTGTAATGGTCTTCTGATCACCATGAAGGATCCCATCAACCAGCATTGTTTTCAATACTGCGGGGATACCACCAGCTTTGTGAAGATCTTCCATTACGTAACTTCCACTCGGTTTTAAGTCAGCAATAAAAGGAGTAGTGTCACTTATGTGCTGCATATCGGAAAGTTCAAACTCAATGTCAGCGGTGCGAGCAATGGCTAAAAGATGGAGTACCGCATTGGTCGAGCCTCCTAATAAGGTGATCAGTCTAAATGCGTTTTCTAGTGACTTCTTAGTAACAATGTCTCTGGGTTTTAGGTCTAATTCGAGTAGTTTTAGCATACTCTTACCAGCTTCTTCGCATTCTATGACTTTTTCGGCACTATTGGCAGGATTGGAGGAATTATACGGAAGGGTCATCCCCATTGCTTCAATGGCACTGGCCATGGTATTAGCCGTGTACATACCACCACAGGCGCCTGGTCCTGGACATGCATGCTTGACAATATCTTTAAAGGTAGCGTCATCAATGGCCCCTGACACTTTTTGTCCCCATGCCTCAAAGGCAGAAACCACATCCAACTTTTGTCCATTGTGATACCCAGGGGCAATGGTGCCTCCATAGACCATAATGCTAGGCCGGTTAACTCGAAGCATGGCCATTAGGGCTCCGGGCATATTCTTATCGCACCCTACTATAGCAACCATCGCATCGTAACTCATGCCGGTCACCACCGACTCCATCGAATCGGCTATTAAGTCCCGTGAGGGCAATGAGTATCGCATTCCTGCTGTTCCCATGGAAATCCCATCTGAAATACCGATGGTATTGAATATGAGGCCATTAAGTCCTGCGTGCGTTACACCACGTTTTACATGAACAGCCAAATCATTTAAATGCATGTTGCATGGATTGCCCTCAAAACCAGTACTAGCAACGCCAACAAATGCTTTGTTCAAGTCCGACTCATCTAAGCCGATGGCATGTAACATGGCCTGTGCAGCAGGTTGAGATCCATCCTGGGTTATTTGCTTGGAGTGTTTATTAAGTTCTTTCATGAAATGAGATACGTGATGTCTTATTTAATAGCGTATTTAATAGCGTACAAACGAGAGCTTTATATTAATGTCCGAGTGATGGTTGTATTAGAGTCCGTTTAATCTTTGTGTGAAATCTTTGATTGAGTACCTATTACCAGCAAAAAAAAAGCCTTCCTGGTTGTTTGAGGAAGGCTTGTAGTGCATTATGTTGGTAACATGCGAACAACGCTTCCTCATCGTTTTTGAACGATGACCTCTACTATAATGACGATGATGTCGCGTTGTTGTATCAAAAGACTATTGTTTGTTTGACTACAAAGAACGAGCTATCTCTGTAAAATTGCAATAACTGCAGGGTATAAACTTTGGCTATAAATGGAATGGCCAAAAGGAGTTAATGCGGCTTGCGTAGTTGAAATTTACGTCTAATAACCTCTTGTATGGTCGTATTCTGGATTTTTGAATCGAGCCATGATATGATGTCCAAATACAAAAAAGCTCTTTTTTGATACGGCTTTTTCTGAAGCTCAATGAGTTTGGAGTGGAGTTTCTTGAATTTTCTAGCTAATTGATCCTCATTGGTTTGAGGTAAATTACGTAGAAACAGTAACACCTCTTCTTGTACAGAATTGAGATCATTCATACGTCGTAAAAACCGGTAGGTACTTCGGACTTGATACTGGACCAATTGTTCGTTACCAAGTTCAATGTGAGCAATAAGAGTTAAAATGCGTGCAAAGCAATGCAGATCTTCTCGAAGATGTGGATCCGGATACTGAATAATGTGCGCGCAATGCTCAATGGTCTTTTGCAAATTACCTGCGCCGAAATACAAACAGGCTATTTTATAGTGAAACACCAATATGCGATGGGAATCGATTCGATAGCTCCATTTTTGCATTTTTGCTGAAAGTTCTGGGATAATGGTTATCCCTTTTTCAAATTCACCATTCATGAAAAAATGGTTGATTTGTGAGGTGTAATAGTATTGCCAACCTAAAGTTTCCAGGTTTGTGTTGCTACGAGAAGGTGGATCTACCAAGAACTCTTTGAGTTTTTTCATTTCCTCTTCATGACGATCGTAATGCCCCACAATAAATAAGGCCTCAAGAAGGACATGTACCCCCTTTAGATACCAAATTGGATCGGCTTGAAGCATATTGGGGTGGTGGCGAAAGTGATCGACCCACTTCTGAGCATGGCGATACTGTAAAAGAAAATCCTGAACAATGAGGCTATACCAAGCATGAGATACGTGAAGATAATGCTGCTCGTAAAACCCCATTTTTTCTGGCCGAAGGGAGGACAGAGCTTGTTCAAAAAAAGCGTGTATTCGCTGATAATCTGCCTCATTACGGACATGACCTGTTTTTATGTATAAGCTATATAAACGCAGGGCTAGGTTAGAAAGTTGATGATACTGTTGCTCGGACTGCAGTACTTCTTTGGTTTGTTCAATCAAATCATCCGCGCGATGGTCAAAACTTCGAGTGATGTACTGCGACTCGATGAGTTTTTCAAAACCAAGAATCTCAGAGCTCAGGGGAACCCTATGATGCTCATGAGCCACTAATTTGGCTTTATCGAGTATTTTTAGGCTTTGCTTGTAGAGCCCTTTGTCATACAAGATACGCGCGTAATCGATTTGTTCCCGTAGTTGTATATCGATGTTGTGATTGGTGTAATTCAACCGCAACGAGGTAAGTAACTGCCGGTATAAATGAGCTTTAAGATTGGAGAGTTGAGTTTTTTTTATTCCATCTAATTTATGAATAAGAAGCTCTTCGCTGTATTCTTTTGATTTATCTATGGCGTCGAAGAGTTGTATAAATTTCGCTTCCTCGGAGCTATTGCGCATGGCATAGATCTTGAAACTGCGTTTTTCTGCTTTACTTAGCGAGCGTATAAGTTGAAATAAATAATCGTTTGGCTGGTTGGCCATTGTAGTAAAAAAACAGTTTCTGTTAGTCTATAGTTAGGCTTAACAATTACTTATGCCGAATTCAAAAGCCTTATCTTAGTCTTGGATGTTGTAATATAGTATGAATTCGGTTTCTTTACTTCTTTATAGTCGCTTTATTACCCGTTATATTCGCCTTAATAACAACTAAGCAAACACCGTATAATGGCTCACAAGCATATACAAATTTTTGACACAACACTACGCGATGGCGAACAGGTCCCAGGTTGTCAGTTAAACACCGATGAAAAAATAGAAATAGCTCTAGCTCTTGAGAAGCTGGGGATCGATATAATGGAGGTTGGATTTCCAATTTCTTCTCCGGGTGATTTTGAATCAGTGTCAAAAATAGCAGGTATTATCACCGAATCTACGGTTTGTGCGTTGTCTAGAGCAGTCGAAAAAGATATTGATGCCGCTGCTGAAGCGGTGAAGAACGCTAGAATGCCTCGAATACATACCGGAATAGGAACGTCAGATAGTCACGTATTTAGTAAGCTTCGAACTACCAGAGAACATGTTTTAGAACGGGGAGTGGCCGCCGTAAAATATGCCAAACGATTTGTTGAAGATGTGGAGTTTTATGCAGAAGATGCAGGTAGAACGGACAATGAGTATCTAGCTAAGGTCTTAGAGGCCGTTATAGAGGCGGGTGCAACCGTAGTGAACATACCGGATACCACTGGGTATTGTTTGCCATGGCAATATGGGGCCAAAATAAACTATCTTAAAGAACATGTTAAAGGGATTGATAAGGTGCATATTTCCACTCATTGTCATAACGATTTGGGCCTTGCTACCGCGAATTCCATCGCAGGTGTTGAACATGGAGCGACTCAGGTAGAGTGCACCATTAATGGCATTGGCGAACGAGCAGGAAATGCCTCCTTAGAAGAGGTTGTGATGATCTTACGGCAGCATCAAGATTTGAATTTTGACACACGTATTCAAAGCCGGCAGCTAAAATCAATGAGCGAGTTAGTATCGACCCGAATGAGAATGCCCGTGCAACCAAACAAAGCCATTGTAGGGAGTAATGCGTTTTCACATTCTTCTGGGATTCACCAAGACGGGGTTATTAAGAGTAGAGAGACGTATGAAATCATCGATCCCTTAGATGTGGGAGTGGACGAATCCAGTATTGTATTAACGGCACGAAGTGGGCGGGCAGCTTTGAAATTCAGAGCAGCAAAATTGGGATTTGACGTCGAACGAGAACAAATGGAACCGTACTACGAAGCTTTTTTAAAAATAGCGGATGAAAAAAAAGTAGTTCAGGATCAGGATCTGTTGACATTATTTTCATCTTAGGTGCAAAAAACCCTATTATCCACTCGAATTTTGTACGGAAACCCCAGATAACTTCATATGGGAAAAACACTGTTTGAAAAAGTGTGGGATAACCACATCGTAGATACGGTCGACGGCGGCCAAGAAATTCTATTTATTGACCGGCACTTCATACACGAAGTAACCTCGCCTCAGGCATTTGATGGCATTCGAAAAAGAGGAATTGGACTGTACGATAAAAACCGAATCGTAGCCACGGCCGATCACAATGTCCCTACCAAAGATCAGCATTTACCCATCAAAGACGAGCTATCTCGTTTACAGGTGGACATGCTCACGCATAACTGCGAAGAATTTGACATAGATTTGTACGGTCTTGGGCATAAAAATCAGGGAATTGTACATGTAATAGGTCCTGAATTGGGGGTAACTAAACCAGGCATGACCATAGTCTGTGGGGATAGTCATACATCGACCCATGGAGCATTCGGTGCGGTGGCTTTTGGTATTGGTACCTCACAGGTAGAGCAGGTGATGGCCTCACAATGCCTGTTGGTTCAACGCCCGAAAACTATGCGAATTATTATCGATGGGGAATTGGGTAATGGAATTTATTCTAAGGATATCATTCTATACATTATTTCGAAGTTGAGTACCTCAGGAGGTACAGGGCATTTTGTGGAATATGCCGGCTCGGCTATTCGATCTCTTTCGATGGAAGCTCGAATGACTATCTGCAACATGAGTATAGAAATGGGAGCACGTGGGGGAATGATTGCCCCCGATCAGACCACCTTTGAGTACATAAAAGGCAGAGAATACGCACCTTCTGGACAGCAGTGGGAGGAAGCCTTGGCCTATTGGTCTACTTTGTATTCTGATGAGGACGCTGTTTTTGACAAAGAGTATGTGTTCAATGCCGAGGACATCGAGCCAATGATTACTTATGGAACCAACCCTGGTATGGGAATGGGAATTACACAACATATTCCAACTACTCAAGAAGTTGAGCGCCCGGATAACTTACTTCAGTCATTACACTATATGGGACTGACTCCTGGTGCTTCTTTGCTGAACACGCCCGTTGATCATGTATTTATTGGTAGCTGCACTAATTCTAGAATAGAAGATCTCCGTATTGTGGCGGATTATGTGAGAGGCAAGAAAAAAGCCGATAATGTACAAGCATTTATTGTACCTGGCTCTAAGCAGGTAGAGGCACAGGCCAAAGCTGAAGGCTTGCATGATATTTTGTTTGAAGCAGGCTTTGAGCTCCGAGGTCCAGGATGTTCGGCTTGTTTGGGGATGAACGAGGATAAAATTCCTAAGATGGAATATTGTGTATCTACTTCGAACCGAAACTATGAAGGCCGTCAGGGACCAGGGGCTCGTACCTTATTGGTAAGCCCATTAACTGCGGCCGTTATTGCAGTGGAAGGTAAAGTAGTCGATCCCAGAAAGTATCTAAATGAGGAGGCACCCGCTTAATGGAAAAATTTAGCACATTACTCAGTCCAGCTATTCCATTGGTTCAGGAAAATGTGGACACCGATCAAATTATACCTGCTCGTTTCCTCAAAGCCACATCCAGAGAAGGTTTCGGGGAGCATCTATTCAAGGACTGGCGCTTTGATGAACAAGGTCATCCTAAATCAGATTTTATTCTAAACAATTCTGAATATTCGGGCTCCATATTGGTGGCTGGAGAAAATTTTGGCTGTGGATCCTCACGAGAACATGCCGCTTGGGCCTTAGTCGATTACGGTTTCAAAGCGGTCGTATCCAGTTATTTTGCCGATATTTTTAAAGGAAATGCATTAAATAATGGTTTGTTACCCGTTCAAGTGTCTCCCAGTAGCCTAAAAGAATTATTAGCGGCGATACAATCTAATCCCATGACAGGTATCGAAATTGACTTAGAGGCTCAACTTCTTCGGGTTCCTGAGATTGGGATACAGGAACATTTTGAGATAAACCCTTACAAGAAAACCTGTTTGATCAATGGGTACGATGACATTGATTTTTTATTGAGTCAAAAAGAAAAAATTAGCGCTTTTGAACTAAAGCACATCGAATTTTAAGTATGAAGAAACGCATTGCGGTAGTACCCGGAGATGGAATTGGCCCCGAAGTCATTAAACAGGCCATAAAGGTTTTGGAAGCTGTTTCCAATCGTTATAATCATGAATTTATTTTGGATTACGCCCTCATGGGCGCCATTGCGATTGATGAAACAGGAGATCCACTTCCTCAGGAAACCATTGATATATGTAAAATGTCCGATGGGGTGCTTTTTGGCGCCATAGGTGACCCTAAATATGATAATGATCCAACCGCAAAAGTTAGGCCAGAGCAAGGTCTATTGCGCTTGCGTAAAGCCTTGGGGTTGTATGCAAATATTCGTCCTGTTCGACTTTTTGCCTCGTTGATGGATCGGTCTCCACTCAAAGAAGAGCGTATTTTAGGTACCGATTTGGTGGTCTATCGAGAGTTGACCAGTGGGATCTATTTCGGTGACAAAGGACGTGTAGAGGGAGGGAGTGCGGCCTTTGATACGTGTTATTATACCGTGGAAGAAATTACCCGTATTGCTAAAATGGCCTTTGAGGCAGCAACAAGGCGTCGAGGTTTATTAACATTGGTAGACAAAGCCAATGTGTTGGAGAGTTCACGACTATGGAGAGAGGTGGTTCAAAAAATGGCCCTGGAATATCCAGATGTTTCGGTAGATTATCTGTTCGTTGATAATGCGGCGATGCAAGTGGTCCAACAACCATCTAGATTCGATGTTATTTTGACTGAAAATATGTTTGGTGACATAATTTCGGATGAAACTAGCGTGATAACAGGATCCATCGGCCTGTTACCCTCAGCTTCTTTAGGGTTAAGCAGTAGCCTTTTTGAACCTATCCATGGGAGTTATCCAGAAGCCGCTGGTAAAGATATAGCCAATCCCTTAGCTACTATTTTATCCCTAGCCATGTTACTCGAGCATGTAGGCCTGATAGAAGAAGCTAGAAGGGTAGAGGCGGCGGTGGAGTTGGTTATTGATAAGGGATTGGTCACGCCCGATTTAAATGATGAACTCTTTATTTCCTGTTCAAAAGTAGGGGATGTAGTGGCTATGATGGTGGAATCTGATTTGGATGAAGACACATCTTTCGATAATATCTTTGAAGGCAATTTGCCCTTAATTTAGTGTGTTGAACCACCCCTTTTTAGTTGTCAGATCATTAGTTATTAGATCTTAGATCATGACAAGACCATATAAAGGGGCGGGTCAATTCAAGAATCTGCTCTATATCCAAGAACCCAAGGAGATTGATGAGTCTAAGTGAGCAAAGGTATGAACAATGCCTGCTTTCCCTGCAAAAATATTGGGGCTATGAGGCGTTTAGACCTGGTCAAGATCAGGCGATTAGATCGGTGTGTGAAGGCCAAAAAACCCTAGCTATTTTCCCCACCGGTGCCGGAAAATCACTCTGTTATCAAGTACCTGCGGTAAGCTTTGAGGGACTTTGTTTGGTGATAAGCCCGTTGGTTGCCTTGATGGAAGATCAGGTTAAACAGTTACAAGATCGAGGAATTTCAGCGGCATATATTACTTCCAAGCTAAGTTTCAAAGAGAGTGAGCAGCGCTTGGTTAATGCTCGAAACGGGATGTATGACCTGCTGTATTGTGCACCAGAGCGCCTAGCAAGTGAGAGGTTTAAGCAGGAATTGGAACAGTTACCCCTGAGTATGATCGCTATAGATGAGGCACATTGTATTTCGGAGTGGGGGCATGAATTCAGGCCAGCCTATAGACAGTTGGCCGAACATTTATCCGTTAAAGCCGATCACATACAATGGCTTGCATTGACGGCTACAGCCACACCCGAAGTGCAAAAAGATATCTGCAGTGTACTAGGGTTTGATGAGCACACGACCATTAGCCTACCATTTAAACGTGAAAATTTGACTTGGTGGGTACTCCGGACCGAGCATACCATTGAACGAATGATGAGCACCCTGGAAAAAGTGAAAGGATTGGGTGACGGGTTGATTTATGCCGGGACTCGAAAAAATACCGAGCGATGGGCCGAACGATTGCAGCGACATGGAATAGCAGCTCAGGCGTATCATGCAGGTTTATCGGCAGATAAGCGAACACATATTCAGCAGCAGTGGATTAGCGGTAAACTTCCTTGGGTTGCTGCAACCAACGCGTTTGGAATGGGTATCGATAAACCTGATTGCCGGTATGTATTTCATGAGACTACACCCAATAGCTTGGAGGCGTATTATCAGGAGGCTGGACGGGCAGGAAGGGATGGACAAAAAAGTTATCCTATTCTTTTTTATCGTCCAGCTCATCTAAGAAAAGCTAAAGAACGAATTGAGGAGGCATATCCATCAATAGATGAGTTAACCAAGCAGTATCAAATTTTATGTGATGCGTTGGAACTTGCTGTTGGCTCTGAAATGCTGGACCGGGCAGCAGTGTCCGTGGATGCACTTTGCCGCAGAAGCGGTTGGAGTGGTAGGCGTTGGGCAAGGATATTAGAAACCTTTGAACGATGGGGCTTGTTGGAGCTTCGAGAAAGTAGATCTCGCGAGTTACTGCTTCAATTTTTGTTCAGTCCAGAGGCGATGCGAGGCATTATTGATGGGATAAAAGACTTGGATAAGCAGTTATTTATGGACCGTTTTTTACGCCGTTTTGGGTTGAATGCGTATCATCAAGAAGTACGTATAGAATGGGATGAGGCCAAAGGACTGTTTCATGATCTGCCTAGTTTGAGTTTTGATGAATTTGAAAAGTACCTTGAAATTTTAGCTCATCAAGACGGGTGGATACGCTATCGCATTCAAGAGTCGGTGTACCAAATAAGGTTAGTGGAAGCTAGACAGGCTAGAATACCACTTGATAAAGGATTGTTGCGAAGCAGGAAAAAGAACGCGCTAGAGAAGATAGAGTGGATGCAACTCTATGCTGAGTCAATGGTGTGTAGGGAGGTTTTTTTACGGCGATATTTTGGAGAAACCAAACCAGAGGACTGCGGGCATTGTGATAATTGTGAGCGGGCTGAACGATCTAGGCAGCAAGGCTTGACCATGGAACAGGCGCAAGATCTTTTCGATTTGTTAGGTAGTGAGCAGAGCCTTAATTATTCTGAGATTCGAGAGCGGCTATCTTGGAGTAAAGAGCGAATAGATTCGGCTCTTTATTGGCTACTCAGTCAACAACTTATCGAAGAAATTCCCAAAGAGTTACTCAGTTACCGCGTTGTTAGCTAGCTAACTGTTCGTGTAATTGACTAACTCTTTCGCCTGCTAATTCGTAGGACTTTGACTTGCCTGACGTCCTAGTTCGTTTGTTCGTTGTTATGCTGCTTAACGACCTAGTTCGTTTGTTCGTTGTTTCGCTCGAATTCTTGAACACGCCGTTTTTCAGTTTCTATGAGAACTTTTACTGAATCTAGCCGCACTCGTTGTCCTTCAAAATCACTTTGATAGTATCGATGGCTGTCTAAGAATTGCTTTTCACTGACCTTGAATGTTCTAAAAAGGTCTTTTTTCACCGAATTTAAGTCTAAGGTATCCGTGCTCTTGTTCCATACTTGCATGAGTTGAATATTGGCGAGTAAAGGAATGTACACTGAGTCTGGAAGAAGCTGAGTTGGTTCTGTGATCCTAGGCCCCTCGGTAGTGACAGAGCATGAGGTGCTGAAAAAAGAACTGATCATTGCGAGCATAATTATCGTCATGCCCACGGGATTATTTGGTTTATGAAGTTGTTCAGGAAGCTCCCTTAGACTCATGGCTTTTTGGGTTGAAGTGGACGCATCGTAAGCTCACTTATTAAAAAATTATCCGATCGTTCGAGTACAAAGAGAAGTGTTTCTGCTACCTCGTCCGGATGCATCATCCCGTTGTGGGCTTCTATTTCGTCAATTTCGTCAAAAAAGCGAGTGGCAATGGATCCTGGGAAAAAGCAACTAACTTTGATTCCATCGTACCGTAATTCTTTGAATAGGGCATCGCTGAAACCTCTCAATGCATACTTAGTAGCGTTGTAGACCGAAATTTTAGGATTGCCCATGAGCGCGGCGACCGATGCGATGTTTATGATGTGGCAGGTATTGGGATTGGCTTTCATAAGCGGGGTAATGTGACGGGTTAGGTAGAAAACTCCAGAAACATTTACCTGCATCATTTGTTCAAACTTTTCAAGAGCTAAATCCTCAATATTATCGAAGTAGCCGAGCCCAGCATTGTTTATGAGTATGTCGGGGTAGCGCTTTGAATCAGTGAAGGTATGTTTTACCCAATGTTCAACCGCATCATGATCAGAAATATCCATATGCACAGGAATATAGCGTGCTCCCACCTTACCCAGTTGCTTTTTGTGTGCTTGCATCCTTTCTAACGATCGGGATAAGCCATATACGGTGGCGCCTTTTTGCAGTAGTTGTTCGGTAAAGGATTGTCCAATTCCGCTGCTACTGCCGGTGACGATGGCGATCGAATCTGCTACGTTCATTGTGTTGGGGTTTAGTATATTGTCGTTGAAATGAAGATAACTCAGCTATGGTTACGACTCAACTATTTAGACAATGGTAACATTCCGAACGCTTGAACATATGCAGCAGCTTTTGGCAGAAACTTCCGGGCCAGATGCTTCTTTAATTCATACTTCCCATAGGGCATTTCAGTCAGAAAAGCTTGAGCCTACCTTATATCTAGATGGTGGAAGTAGCTTTTTAAAACTAGGTAGATGGTCGGAAAAAGCCTCTGAATTCATTGTCCAGACGGTGTCATGGGAAGAGGGGGAGGAAGCGTTGAGCGGAATTTTCCAGCAATTTTTGAGCGAAGGTACTGAATATATAGTGGCAAGTTTAGTGTTTGCCCCTTCCAAAGAACGCTTGAACGAGCTATTTAAGGTATTGGGAGAGCAGTATGATTTTGAGGTGGTTTGGCTTGATCACGCTTCCATAGAAGGTTTGGATCTTCGCATTAAGTATAGCCCTGTGAATAGTTTGGGTTTGGATCGGTTAATTGCCGCATATGGAGCGCATGCATTTTGTTCGGGGTCGGTGGTTGTGGTGGATTTAGGCAGTGCGGTTACGGTGGATTCTTTGACACAGACTCAGTTTGATGGGGGAGTTATCGCTCCAGGCTTAAAGGCGGTACAAGTTGGTATGCAGCAAATAACTCCTCATTTACCTATTCCATCTGCTCAGAAAACCTCCGAATTTCCTCCGAAAAGTACTCAGAACGCTCTTTGGTGGGGGCAATATGCTTTTTGGGTAGCAGGAATTGAAGGAATGATTTTGGAAGTCGCTCGGGCAGCAAATACCCAAGATATTATTCTTACGGGTGGAGATGCAATTTGGTTCTTTGATCAGGTAGTTAATCAAGGGCGGGAAGATTGGCCCGTACAGGACGCCGCCGTTGGATTCAATGTGGGAACGCAGAAAGACCCCTCTTTGGAAGGGATGAAGGTGGTGGTGCGCCCTCATTTGGTGCTTGAAGGACTTCGGTATCTAAGCCGGAAGAGCTGTTTTTAAAAAGAAGCAGCTACATGAATTTGTTACATGAACCAGCTACATGAACCAGTTACATGAATCTGTTACTTCAATTAGCTGAGTGAACTACCGTCAAGCTGCCTGTGAATCATGGATATAAGCATCTCTTGAGCGACCTCATTTTTCCCGCCAT
>ERZ802819.625-NODE-625-length-23357-cov-27.5534_pt1 | contig 23357 bp, 21 predicted proteins | sample MGYA00345647_ERZ802819 | MGnify/ENA primary metagenome ERZ802819 (study PRJEB30503, sample SAMEA104212355) | marine metagenome | biome: Westerlies Biome; feature: [SRF] surface water layer (ENVO:00010504) within the epipelagic zone...; material: water...
ATGGTCTGAAATGGATGTTTGGTCTATGTTAGCTTGGAGGGGAATTGAGATGGGTATCATCTTAATCATATTTTCAAGTTGTTTTAATGTTTTCAGAACAAATTTTAAAAATATACTTTCTCCAGTTGGTTTTGGAATAATTTTTTGCCAGATTGTAAGCTCATTTTTTTTTACTTATGGAATTGCTGAAACTTCAGCTTCTTTAATATTATTTACTTTAGCAACATCACCTATATTTGCGTCTATATTCTCAATGTTTATACTTGGGGAAAAAACAACAAACTCAACATGGATTACAGCCTGCCTCGCTTTAATTGGCGTGGGAATTTCTGTTGCCAACGGTGAAGATGTACTGAATGCCCCTCAGGGAAGTGTATTAATAGGAACTATATGTGGAATTGGAGCAGCTGCATCTTTAGGTTTGAGTCTTGTTCTATTAAGATACCAACCAAATATTCCTGCTATGACAGTTACAGGAATAAGCGCTTTGGGCAATGGTTTTATTGGCTTGCTAATAGTATCACCTGGTTTGCTTTTCCAGGGTGATATATTATCTATTTCATTATCTGGGTTAATTATACTACCAATATCATTCGCTTGCTTAACTTTTGCAACACGTTATACACAAGCTTCAAATATCGGTCTTTTAATGTTGTTAGAAACCGCTCTTGGACCATTTTGGGTTTGGTTAGGGACAAATGAAACACCTAATTTATTTATGATTTCTGGAGGAGTTATTGTTATTTTAAGTCTTGCTTGGTATATTTTAGTTGATCAAATGAAAGTAGCAAATAATTAATTTTCTTTAACAAAAATCAACTAAGGTTGTTCTGTATATTTAATAATTAATTTTGACCTCGTCTGTTTTGTTTCTTGATCAAGTTGAGTTGTTGGTCCCCACCCCCAAACAGGTCCAGGCCATGCTGCATCTTCTTTATTTCTTAAAACAACGTGTAAATGTAATTGTGAAACAACATTACCTAACATTCCAATATTTACTTTGTCATATTTTTCTGAAGATTTAATAAAATTTCCTAAATCAATAGCAAAATTCATTAAGTAATTCCTTTCAATTATGTTTAAATCACTTAATTCAATTAAATTAGGTTTATTAGGTATCAAAACCATCCAAAAAAATTCTTTTGCATTCATAAGTCTTACTTGAAAACTTTTTAGTTCTTTTACAAGTATTGTATCGCTTTCCAATCTCTTATCTAATTTAAACACTTCAAATTCCTATTAATTTAATCTAATTTTATATTGTCATATTTTTTACGCTAGTTAACAGTATTAATACAAAGGATATTCCAATGGTAAAAGAAACAAATATTTCAATTAATAGTGACAGACTTTGGGATAGCTTAATGACAATGGCTAAAATTGGTCCTGGAATTGCCGGAGGTAATAACAGACAAACTGTTACTGTAGAAGATGGAGAGGCAAGAAAATTATTACAAGAATGGTCTGAAAATGCTGGTATGACAATGAAAGTAGATGAACTTGGATCAATGTACTTTAAAAGAGAAGGAACAGATAAACATGCACTTCCAGTTGTCATTGGAAGCCATTTAGACACACAACCAACTGGCGGTAAATACGACGGTGTTCTTGGTGTTTTAGCTGGACTAGAGATTGTTAGAACTCTTAATGATTTAAATATTCAAACAAAACATCCAATCTTAGTTGTAAATTGGACTAATGAAGAAGGTTCTCGCTTTCCTCCAGCAATGATGGCGTCTGCTGGATATGCCGGAATATATGAGGTAGAGTCTCTTCTTTCAGCAAAAGATGCTGAAGGCAATATCTTTGGAGATGAACTCAACAAAATTGGATGGAAAGGATCTGAACCTGTTGGAGCACAAAAGTTTCATTGTTATTATGAATTACATATAGAACAGGGACCAATACTTGAAACGGAAGAAATTGATATTGGTGTAGTAACACACGGACAAGGTCTAAAATGGTTAGAGGTAAAACTGTCAGGTGTTGAACAACATACTGGAACCACACCAATGCATGTCAGAAAAGACACATCTCTTGCGCTATCTGAAATTATTTTAGCTGTAAATCATATAGCAAATAAAAATCAACCTAATGCTCTTGGCAGCGTAGGACATATCGAAGTGTCTCCTAATTCAAGAAATGTAATCGCTGGCAACTCTCTTTTTACCATAGACATAAGATCACCAGATATTAACAAACTAGAAAAAATGGAGAATGAATTAAGAGATATGGCTATAGATATTTGTAATAAATATAAAGTTAAATTTGAAATGGATCAAATTGGCGGATTTGATCCAGTAGCTTTTGATAAAGAATGTCTTGATAATATAAGAAATAGTGCGGATAAATTTGGATACTCTCATAAGGATATTGTTTCAGGAGCAGGTCATGATGCATGTTGGATAAATACAGTGGCTCCATCAGCAATGGTAATGTGTCCCTGTGTTGATGGATTAAGCCATAATGAAGCTGAGGAAATTAAACCAGAATGGGCATCTTCAAGCACAAACGTAATGTTGCATGCTGCTATAGCATCAGCGACGTAAAAGATTTAATTACTATTAATTAAATCTAATCCTGCGCCATTTTCTGCGCCAGCCGCATTTTTTCTTAATATTGCAAATAAGTTTCGACCAAATCCACTATGATGATCGGAGTTTTTTGGAAAAATTAACTCTCTATTGTCAATTTCTTTATTAACATTAATTTTTCCAGCAATAGCATCAATTTCTATTTCATCACCATTTTTAATTTTTCCAATATTACCATTATCAGTTGCTTCAGGTGTAATATGAATAGCAGCTGGCACTTTTCCTGAAGCCCCTGACATTCTTCCATCAGTAAGTAACCCCACCTTAAATCCTAAATCTTGGATATTAGACAATATCGGTGATAAAGCATGAAGTTCGGGCATGCCATTAGCTTTTGGTCCTTGGAAACGAACTACAATTATAATATCTCTGTTTAATAACCCCTTCTCATACGCTATTTTAACATCATTTTGGTTATCAAAAACCATTGCAGAGGCTTTAATTTTTTGGTGATGCAATTCAACGGCTGAGATTTTAATTACACCTTTACCAATATTGCCTTGTAATATTTTTAACCCACCATTTTTTTGGTGTGGTTCTCTTACATTTCTTAAAATATTTTTATCATATGATTTTAAATTAGGTTTATTCCAAACTAATTTATTATCTTTCAAAGTTGGTTCCAAGACATAATCAAATAAATTTTTTCCCCATACAGTAAGAGCCGTACCATCAAGTAATCCTTCTTCCAAAAGTTCTCCGATTAAAAAACTCATTCCACCTGCTGCATGAAATTGATTCACATCTGCACTTCCATTAGGATAGATTTTTGCAAGTAAAGGAACAACATCAGATAAATCTGCAAAGTCCTCCCATAATAATTTTATTCCTGCAGCAGCTGCCATTGCTGGTAAATGTAGTGTATGGTTTGTTGAACCTCCAGTAGCATGCAACCCAATAATTGCATTAACAAAACTTCTTTCGTCAATCATTCTACCTATTGACCTTACATCTTTTCCTTTTCTTGATATTGAAATAGCTTGTTCTGTTGCAATTATATTATAAGCATTTCTTAAATCACTATGAGGATGAACAAATGCTGATCCTGGAATATGAAGTCCCATTATTTCCATTAACATTTGATTTGAATTTGCAGTTCCATAAAAAGTACATGTTCCTTCACCATGATAAGCAGAAATTTCAGCCTTGAGTAATTCTTTTCTTGTTGCCTCTCCTTTTGCAAAAGCTTTTCTAACAATTACTTTTTCTTCATTTGGGATACCACTTGACATTGGACCAGCTGGGACAAAAATTGTAGGCAAATGACCAAAGGTCATAGCACCAATAAAAAGACCAGGAACAATTTTATCACATACTCCTAAACACAAAGTTGCATCATACACGCCATGACTTAGTGCAACTGCTGTAGACATAGCTATAACATCCCTGGACATTAGTGAAAGTTCCATACCTGGTCTTCCTTGAGTTACACCGTCGCACATAGCTGGCACACTTCCTGCCATCTGCGCAGTTGCACCAAATTGATTTGCCGCAGCTTTAATTACTTTTGGGAATTGCTCTAAAGGTTTATGAGCCGATAACATATCATTATAAGATGACACAATACCTAGATTGGGTTTAGAATTATTTAATATTGCTGATTTTTCATCAGAAGGTGCAGCTGCAGCTGCATGTGCCATGTTAGAACAAGAAATTAGATTTCTGTCATTATCCCTGTCCTGTTCCATAGCAACAAGGTTTTTTAAATAAATATCTCTAGAAGGCTTACTTCTTTTTCTTATCCTTTTTGTAACTTCAATAATTTTAGGGTGTAATTTATTCATTAATTTTCTCAATCAAAAAATCATTTTTTCTATTTTTTAATAAATGATGAATAGGATATTTTTCATCATTTTTAGAAATATCTAAAATATTCTGTTTTGCTTTTCCTTTAACTAATAGAATTATAAATTCACTACTTAAGATTAAGGACAAATTCATAGTTATTCTTGGAAGAAAAGGATCACCTTGTGGTAATGTTTTAAAAATTTTGAAATCTGCATTTCTACTAAAGGCATCTTGATCAGTAAGCATTTGGGGAAATAAAGAAGCAAAATGACCATCTTCTCCCATTCCAAGTAAATTGACGTCAAAAGGTATTTTAAATTTATTGTTAAATATTAAATCCTCAGATAAAGGAAAAAAATTAGCACTTTTAGCTTTGTTTTTTAAAAGATTATCTTGTAATAACTTTTGGTTACTATTGGAGTCTTTGGAATCTACTAATCTATCATCCACTAAAGTAACTTGAACATTAGACCAAGAAACATCAGTATTTGATAATTCATCAAAAATTTTTATGGGACTACTTCCACCAGAAACAACTAAACTAGCTAATCCTGTTTTTTTAATTGAAGAATTTAATTTGTCAGCGATTAATTTTACAACACTCATTTTAGTTCATCTTTTGGATCAATCCATTTATGCCCATCTAGAGATAAGATTTTATCCTCCGGACCCATAGTTCCAGTTCGATATAATTGTGGTTCTTGTTTTTTTGCTATACCAACAATTGGATCTATGTAATCCCAAGCCGCTAAAACTTCGTCTGATCTCATAAATAATGTTTGATTTCCTCTAACAACATCCATAAGCAATCGTTCATATGCATCTGGAAGTCTATCTGAGAATGTATCCCCAAACGACAAATTAAGCTCTGATGGGAAAAAACGCATTCCTCCAGGACCAGGAGCTTTTGAAGTTAATTTAAGTTTTAAACCTTCTTCTGGTTGAACTCTTATTATTAATCTATTTGGATTGTCTTGTGTATCTTGAGTAAATTTTGAAAAAATATCATGAGGCTTTTTTTTGAATGTAATTATAATTTCACTTGCTTTGGTAGATAGTTTCTTACCAGTCCTTATATAAAAGGGTACTCCCGCCCAACGCCAATTGTTGATCATAACCTTTAAAGCCACATAAGTTTCAGTGTTAGAAATTTCTTCTAATTCATCAGAAAAGCTTCTATATTGACCAGTCTGTATTTCATTTTCAGCTATTGGTTTCAATGCTTTTAAAACTCTTAGCTTTTCATCTCTCATTTGGTCTGCTTCATAAAAGGATGGAGGCTCCATTGCTATTAAACAAATCAATTGTAGCAAATGATTTTGTAACATATCTCTGATGGCACCATATTCATTATAATAAGCAATCCTTTCCTTAACTCCTATTGTTTCAGAAACAGTTATCTGAACATGATCAATATTATTATTATTCCACTGATTTTCAAAAAATGTATTTGCAAATCTTAAAGCCATTAAATTTTGGACAGTTTCTTTTCCTAAATAATGATCAATTCTATAAATTTGACTTTCTTTAAAGATACTCGAAATTTCGTTATTGATTTCTATTGCAGTCTCTTTATTTTTTCCAATAGGCTTTTCAATTACAAGTCTACTTTGTGGAACATTTAAACCGGAATCTCTAATAAATTTGCAACTATTTCCAAATAAACTTGAAGCTATGGCTAAGTAAAATATTATAGGTCTTTTTTCATCGAAATTTGCTTTTAATATCTCTAATAATTCTAAATGGCCCTCACCGGAAACAACGTCTAATTCAATTATTTTTATAATAGATAAAAATTGTTCCCAAATGATCTTATTATTTTTGTCTTTTTCAATGGCTTCAGAACAATGTTGTTTTAAATTATCAAAAAACTCACTTGGTGATTTTATGTTTCTATCACATAATATAATTTGAGAATTTTTATCAATTTGTTTATCTAAAAATCTCCAAAATAAAGCTGGAAGAATTTTTCTTACAGACAAATGACCTGTTCCACCTATAATTACAAAGTCACTAGGTATAATATTAGCTGTTTCTGGTATTTTTTGTTTCATTTCAAAATACTATTATATTCTCTGTCCAGAGTTAGGATCAAAATAAGAAGCTTTATCTAGATCTATTAAAAGATTAACTTTTGAGCCAACCTTTACTTTTGTTTCAGAATGAAATCTAGCTGTCACCTCAGTATTACCAAGTTTGGTCATTACAAATGTATCTGATCCTGCGGGCTCTATTATGTCAATATTTGATGAAATAACTTGAGAGCTTTGCTTATTTTTTAATCCATTCTCAGTAATATTTTCAGGTCTAATACCTATAATTAATTCGTGTGGTAACTTGCTTTTATTTTTTTCTTTTAAGGTCGAAATAGATCCATCTTCCATTTTAATATTAATTTTATAATAATCTTTTTCTTTTTGAGCAGTTGCATTTATCAGGTTCATTGGAGGAGAGCCCATGAAATCTGCTACAAATATATTTTCTGGATAATTGTAGATTTCAGCGGGTGTTCCAATCTGTTGAATAAAACCATCTTTCATTACTACTATTTTTGTAGCTAATGTCATTGCTTCAATTTGATCATGAGTTACATAAACCATTGAAGCCCCTAAATCATAATGAAGACGTTTTATTTCTGTTCTCATTTCAACTCGTAATTTAGCGTCAAGGTTTGATAAAGGTTCATCAAATAAAAAAAGCTTCGGATTTCTCACTAATGCTCTTCCCATTGCAACTCTTTGTCTTTGACCACCCGATAATTGCCCGGGTTTTCTTTTAAGTAGACTTTCAATTTGTAATTGCTTAGCAACTTCATTTAATTTTTCTTTTTGAATTTCTTCAGATATTCCTCTAACTTTCATTCCAAAAGTAATATTCTTCTCAACTGTCATAGTTGGATAAAGTGCATATGACTGAAATACCATAGCTATATCTCTATCTTTAGGAGCTACTTCAGACATATCTTTATTATTTATAAAGATTTCTCCACCATTAATTTTCTCTAAACCTGCTATACAGTTCAAAAGAGTTGATTTTCCACACCCAGAAGGACCTACTAAAACTAGAAAGTCTCCTTTATCTATATTTATGTTTATGTCATTTAAGACAGAAATTTTTCCAAACTTTTTGTTAACATCTTTTATTTTTAAAATAGATGACATTATTTATCCCTTTACAGATCCTGCAGTTAAACCACGTATAAAATATTTTCCAGCAAATATATAGACCAACAAAGTAGGCATAGCCGCAATAATAGCTGCAGCCATATCAACATTATACTCCTTAACTCCAGTTGTAGAGTTCACTATATTATTTAGAGCTACTGTTATAGGTTGTGTTCCAGCCTCGCTAAATGAAACTCCAAATAAAAAATCATTCCATATCTGAGTGAATTGCCAAATAATTGTTACGACTATTATTGGTAAAGATAGAGGAAGAAAAATAGACCAAAATATTCTTAAGAACGTAGCTCCATCCATTTTAGCAGCTTTAACTAATTCGCTCGGAATATTTACATAATAATTTCTAAAAAAAAGTGTTGTAAAACCAATACCGTAGATTACGTGAACAAAAATTAAGCCTGTAATACTACCAGCTAAATCCATTAATCCTAATACCCTAGCCATCGGCAGTAGAACAACTTGAAAAGGAATGAAACAACCAAATAACATTAATGCAAAAATTATGTTTGCTCCTTTAAATCGCCATTGTGCAACAACATAACCATTTAATGCACCTATCAAAGTTGAAATAAAAACAGCAGGGATCGCTATTAAAATTGAGTTCCAAAAATAAGGTTTTAACCCCTCACACTGAATACCAGTGCATGCAGAAGACCAAGCTGTACCCCAAGCCTCAAAAGTAATGTTTCTAGGTAAAGCGACTAAACTTCCAGTTCTAATTTCCTCTAAACTTTTTAAAGATGTTGTTACCATTACAAATAATGGGAGAAGATAGTACAATACAAATACAGATAAGAAAAAATACAACAACATTCTTAAAATTACATTAGTGTAGTTAATTTTATAATTATTATTGATCATTTTTATTCCTTAATTCTGAATACAAGTAAGGAACAACCACTGCAAAAACTACCAACATCATTATAATTGCCGAGCTTGCTGCTTGACCTATATCTCCTCGAGAAAAAGCCATTGTGTACATATAAGTGGCTGGAAGATCTGTTGCATATCCCGGGCCACCACCTGTTAAAGCAATAACGAGATCAAAACTTTTTATAGCTAAATGAGCTAGAACTATAAAAGCTGAAAGAAAAATTGGTGCCATAGAGGGAATTATTATTGCAGTATAAATTTTAAAAGTAGGTACGCCATCCACTTGAGCTGCCTTAATTATCTCTTGATCAACAGATCTTAATCCTGCTAAGAAAAGAGCCATCACAAATCCAGAGGCTTGCCAAACTCCAGCAATAACCACAGTATAAATTGCAAAATCTGGGTTTATCACCCAATCAAATGTAAAATCAGTAAACCCCCAACTTTTAACAACCGATTCCAAACCTAAACCTGGATTTAAAATCCACTTCCAAGCTGTGCCAGTTACAATCAAAGACAAGGCCATTGGGTATAAATAAATAGTTCTTAACGCACCTTCGACACGTATCTTTTGATCAAGAAATATTGCAATCAAAAGTCCCAAAAACATTGAAATTAGAATAAACAAAAATCCAAAAACAAATAAATTATCAATAGCTACTTCCCATCTCGGGGAATCAAATAGTCTGCTATATTGTATAAAACCAACAATATCATATTTAGGCATAAGCCTTGATTTAGTGAATGATATCCATGCAGTCCATGCAATAAAACCATATACAAATAAAATTATTGCAAAAAACGAAGGTCCTAAGACAATCTTAGGTAAATGTTTTTCAAGCCAATTTGACATAGTTTGATCCAAAAAATAACTGTTCCAAAATTTAATAGGAACAGTTATTTAAGTTTTATTTATTTACTATTGTCAATTGCCTTTACTAGCATTGCCACAGCATCTTTTGAAGACATTTTTGAATTAAAATGTGCTGTAACAGTGTCTGTAATAGCTCCAGCCTGAGCACCTCTTAATGCCATACCATGAGCATAACTAGGTAACAAAGTACCTCCAACAGAACTTGCATTCATGTCGGCTGCAGATACATGTGCGCAATGATCAAATTCATTTAGGCTTACATCAGTTCTTGCAGGAATTGATCCTTTGTTAAGATTAAATACTTTTTGAAAGTTTTTCCCAACAATTAGTTTTGCAAGAAGCTTTTGACCATCTTGACGCTCAGAACCTTTTACCTTGAACATAGCAAAACTATCAACATTGTATAGGAATCCTTCACCAGGTGTAGATGCACATAAAAAGTCCTTACCAGGAACCTTACCAGCAGCTAAAAATTCTCCTTTAGCCCAGTCACCCATAATTTGAAAAGCTGCTTCACCGTTCATAACCATAGCCGTAGCTAAGTTCCAGTCTCTACCAGAAAAGTTTTTATCTACAAAACCACGCATAATTCTCATTTGATCAAAAACTTTAACCATTGTATCTGATTGTAAAGCTTTTTTGTCTAATTTAACAAAAGCATCGTGAAAGAAGTTTGCTCCACCTATACCAAGAGCAACTGCTTCAAAAACTGTAGCATCTTGCCATGCTTGACCACCATGAGCTAAAGGAATAATACCTTTTGCTTGTAAAGCTCTAGCTGTAGCATTGAACTCGTCCCATGTTTTTGGCATACCAAAACCATTTGAAGAAAGTACAGATGCATTAGCCCATATCCAGTCTATTCTGTGAACGTTCACTGGTGCAGCACACCACTTACCTTCACATTTCATGTGACCAGCTATTGATGCAGGAAGTACTTTGGACCAATTGTTCTTTTTAGCAACTGCACTAATATCAGCTAATGCACCTTCTTCATACCATTCTTGAATAGACGGACCCTTTAATTGAACGGCTGCCGGAGCATTACCAGATAAAACTCTTGCTCTCAAAGCTGTCATAGCAGCATCACCACCACCACCAGCAACTGGCATATCAGTCCATGAACCACCATTTTCGGAAAACTCTTTTTGAAGAACAGCTACTGACTTAGCTTCACCTCCAGATGTCCACCAATGAAGAACTTCGGCTTTAGGACCTGCATAAGATGTAGAAACTGCAAATGTGATTGAAGTTGCAATTACTGCAACGGCTATTTTTTTAAACATATAATTCCCCCGTTTAAATTTTAAAAATCAAACCTAGTAATTTCTAATTAAATTGAAAAGAAACAAATTATTGAAAACTCCAAAATACTTAATTTTTTTTATTCATCTGTTACATTGTGTTACTAAATGTTAAAAGTTTTTAATTTTATATAGTTTGTTAGTTAAAAAAAATGACAATTTATAGAATATTAATAGTCGAAGATGATTTAGACATGCAAGAAATGATGGTCACTTTCTTGCAGAAAAGTGGATATATGGTTTCAGCCGCAAAAAATGCTTCTGAATTGTCCAAAGAAATTAATTCCCAAAGAATAGATTTAATATTATTAGATGTAATGCTTGGTGATGATAACGGTATTTCAATATGTAAAGAAATACGAAAAGACAACAATATACCTATTATAATTGTCTCAGCTTTATCAGCTGATCAAGATCGTTTACTTGGTTTTGAAGTTGGTGCTGACGATTATATAGCTAAACCATTTAATCCAAAAATCTTGTTAGCAAAAGTTAAAGCTGTTCTTAAAAGGGGAACTAAAATAGCTTCGTTTGCATACAGAAGAAATACCAATAGTTATTATTTTGATGATTGGCTTTATAATGGAAAGAAAGATATAATTATTTCTCCAGCAGGCTTCCAAATTTTATTATCTAAAAAAGAGACTAAAATACTTAAGGTATTTCTTGCTAATAGTCACATAGTGTTAACCAGAGAAGAAATTGCAAATGCTATTGATGATACAAGAGTTCAAGAAGAAAAACTTAACTTAGCTGAAAGTAGAGCTATCGATGTTTTAGTTGGAAGACTGAGAACTAAAATTGAAAAGGATACAAAAAATCCTTCTCTTATTAAAACAGAAAGAGGTATAGGTTACATTTTTTCCACAGAAGTTACTGCTAAAAATGATTAAATTATTGAAAATTAATTCTATCACTATCCAAACCTATTTTTTATTTATTTTATCATTCTTTGTTGGAGTTATAACGACTATTATTTGGGTTTCATCAGAAAATAAGTGGGATAGTTTTTTAGATAAATCTTATTCAAGCGGTATATCTATATACAATACGATTAAATACCGTACTGAAATAAATTCAAAAATAAAAATTACAAAACTTAATTTTAAAACTGAAACAATAACAAAAGATCAAATCGAATCCTTTTCCAAAATTCCTCAACCTTATAAAATAACTTCGTTATCAATTTTTGATAATAAAAAAAAATTAGAACAACAGGGTAAAATTTCTTTACACATAGTTTCAGCTAAACTGCGATATCCTCTTGCTAAAATTGAAACTTCTAAGGATTTAAGTAAAGAACAACAATTAGGTAAAATAATTCAATTAGTGGCAAATTACTGTACCAATCCAATTTTATTTTTAAAAATAGATCAAAGTAATTGGTATCGCATTGATGGAAATAAAGTATGGGGATGTAAATCAGCGCCAAGTGATAATAGGTTAATATCAATTATCATTTTGATTATTTCCCTACTAGCTATATTTCTCTTGATAAGAGAAAATGAAATTAAGTTTCATAATTTTATTATAAATCTTAAAAATAATCTAAAAACAAATAAAAATTCAATGGAGAAAATTAAAGGACCATCTGAACTAATTGAAATTAGTGATACCTTAGATATGTTTTTAAATTCACAAAAAGAGAAGCTCGAAAAAAGATTAATGGTTTTATCATCAATCAGTCATGATATTGGTACTCCTGCAACTAAATTAAAATTAAGAACTGCACTTATTGAAGATAAAAAATTAAAGGAGAAACTGGAAACTGATATTGATAAAATGATTGATATGATGAATGGCGTACTTTCTTACACTAGATCTGAAATGGATTTAGAAGAAGAAATAGAAATTTCATACATAACTCTGGTTGAATCTATAGTATTTGACTATCAAGATTTAGGCAAAAAAGTAACTCTGATAAAACCTAAAGAAAAAAATATTGGGTTAGTTACTTCTGTTTTTTCAGGAAATAAAAGAAACCAATCTTTTCAACTTAACCAACATTATCACTTGCTTGTAAAAGGAAAGCCTTTGTCACTTCAAAGAGCTATAACAAACTTAATTGACAATGCCCTTAAATACGGAAGAACGGCAACATTATCCTTAGAAACTACTTCAGAAACAATTACTTTAATTATAGAAGATGAAGGAAAAAACATATCAGAAGAATTATTAGAGGCTCTTAAAAAACCATTTATTAGAGGTCAGAATATTGGATTTACTAAAGGAACAGGACTTGGGTTAACAATTGTTTCCACTATTGCTGAACAACATGCTGGCAGTCTTACATTTGAAAAATCAAATGTAGGTATACGTGCTAAATTCATGATTAAAAGATAACTGTATGATTTAGTTTTTTTATTCTTATAATCAAAATAATAGGGATTATTAGATATTTTAAGGAGAATAAAATGGGTGAAAAAATTGCTTTTATTGGCCTAGGTGCTATGGGTGGGCCTATGGCTCAGAACATAATTAAAAAAGGATCTAAAGTCTCAGTTTTCGATATTGTTACAGAGAAAATGGATCCTGTAGTTAAGGTTGGTGGCACACCCGGCAAGACAATAAAAGATACAATTGAAAACGCAGAAATTATAGTAACCATGTTACCTTCTACTGAAAACGTAAAATCAGTCATTACAGATAAAGATGGGATTTTATCTATGGCTAAACCTAATACAATAATTTTGGATATGAGTACAATCGCACCAACTGGTACTGATGAAGTCTATAAAATGTGCCAAGAAAAAAATGTAAAATTCATCGATGCTCCCGTTGGTAGATTAGTAAGCCATGCAATTTCAGGTGACTCTCTTTTCATGGTTGGATGCGATGATGAGGATGCTTTTAAAAAAGTAGAGCCATTATTGAATGCAATGGGAACAACTATAATACGTTGTGGAAAAGTAGGATCTGGGATAAGAGCAAAAGTTGTAAATAATTTTCAAATTTTAAGTATTGCACAAATAACTGCTGAAGCATTAACCTTGGCTCAAAAAATTGGTCTGGACCTCGAAACTTTTAAAGAAGTTAATGCTGGGACAACTGCTAATAATGGTCAATTTCATATTAACTTTTTGTCAAAAGTGCTTCAAAATGATATTGAGCCTGGTTTTACAATTGATCTTGCACATAAAGATATGGGTTTAGCTATTGAAACTGCTAATAGTTTTAGAGTTGGCTTACCCGTTGGTTCTTCAGTACAAGCTGTTTACGGTCAAGCTAGATCTGGCAAATTTGCAAAAAAAGACTTTAGTGCATTACTGGATTATGCTTGTGAAATAGCAGAGGTTAAACCACCAAGAGTCAAAAATGATTAGTTAAAAACTTAAATTAAACTACTGGACACAACCCACCATCTAAATTGATAGCTGTTCCTGTAATGTAGGCACTTCTATCAGATGATAAAAAGGCGACTAAATTTGCATAATCAATTTCTTCACCGACTTTACCCATTGGAACTTTTTTAGCCATTTCAATGTAAAGATCATCAACATTTCCAGTGCCCGATTTACGATCCCATTGAGCACTTTTAATTAACCCAATGCAGATAGTATTAACCCTAATGTTATCTTTAGCATATTCGTTAGCCAGGGATTTTGTTAAATTAATGCCTGCAGATCTAGTAACAGTTGTAGGCAATGAACCTGCATTAGGTGCTTTACCTCCACCAATAGTGGCATTAATTATAACTCCTTTATTATTTGACTTCATATAAGGTATTACTAACCTACACATCCTGACAGTTGACATTAATTTTAGATTTATATCATCTTCCCAATTTTTATCTGTAACGTCTTCAAATAATGCAGCAGCTGATGCACCCGCATTATTTAATAAAATATCAATTTTTTTGAATTTAGAGATTGTCTTTTCAACAAGTTTTTTACAATCATCGGCTTTGCTTACATCGGCTTGTATAGCTAAAACTTCATTATTTGTTTTTTCAGAAATAGTTTTCGCCTTTTCAGTTAAATAATCACCTCTTCTACCGCAGATTATGACTTTAGCACCCTCTGAAGATAATAATTCAGCAGAAGCATAACCCAACCCGTCACTACCTCCTGTAATAAGAATTACTTTATTTTTTAAACCTAAATCAAACATTCTGCACTCCTTATTGAAAATCAAATTTAAAATTTTAGCTAAATAACGATTATTTTTTCACTTTTCGCTGACTCTAGTATAGATAGAGATACTTTTAAAGTAATCTTAGCATCTAGAGCATCAGTAATCGGTTCAACTTCTCTATTAATTACATCTTTAAAGTGATTTATTTGTGATACGTAAGGATCAATTTTCTTAGTATCTATTTGTATTTTATTTATTTCATCTTTCCAATTCTGACCCTTATTTTTATATTTCCATAATTCCAAATTTGGAAATTCCAAAGAGCCTTCTGTTCCTATAATTTTTAAATTATTTTCTTTCAAGTGAGGTAAATGTATATTTTCACCAGTACTGGTCTCCCAAGACCATGGTGAGGTTCCACAATCAGTTATTAGGAAATTTCCTAACATACCACTTTTGAATTTAAAATTTGTAGTAATTATATCTTCTTTTTCAAAATTATTTATATTATTTGAAGAATAAGCAGAAACAGATTCTATCTCACCAAATATAAATCTTAAATAATCAATGTCATGAATTAAATTAGTAATCACTGGACCTGCACTTATTTTTTTTCTCCAATCAGGCTCAAAATAATCATTGTCTTTACGTAATCCCCAAACTCCAGACAGACCTAGAATTTTACCTATTTCACCATTTTGGATAACTTGTTTTGCTTTTATGACTAGAGGATAAAATCGCCTTTGATGACCTACTAATACCTTACAATTATTTTCGTTAGCAATTTTAGCAATTTCTTGAGCCTCGGAAAGATTTGCAGAAATTGGTTTTTCAATTAAGACATCTAAACCCAATTTTAATGCGGTTAAAGCATGTTCATGATGCAAGATAGTTGGTGTTGAAATAACAACCCCATCAACATTATGGTTTATTTTAAGATCATTTAAATTTTTGTATAATGGTATTTTTTTATCTTCACTATAATCTTTAGCTTGATTACTTAAATCGACGATACCAACAAGGTTAACGTTATTTGTTTTTTCTATAGCCATATGGTGGCGTTGGCCAATGGTACCAATGCCCACAAGTGCAATGTTAGTTACTTGCAAGCTAGACATTATATTTTCATTGTTTCCTTAAATCTATTCATAGAGACTGACCCGTCAAATGAATGAGGAAAAATTAAAGGTGTGGCTTTAGCTTGGCATTTAATTACTATTAAAGATGGGCCTTCTTCTTCATAAACTGTATTCATTATCTTGCTATAATCATCTTCGTTTCTAACAGTATAAGAATTACTAATTCCTGACCCCTTAGCTATTAACTCTAAATCTGTTTTTCCAGCAGTTGCTGTTGGCTGGCTCCCAGTTTCAACATATGATTCATTGTCAAGAACAACAATAGTTAGGTTTGACACAGGATGATTAGCTATAGTAGCTATAGATCCTAAACTCATTAATGTATCCCCATCACCAGTAAATAATAGTACCCTCATGTCAGGCTGAGCTTTAGCAAGTCCTAAAGCAAATGGAATTGATTGGCCCATAGCACCAATAAAACCAAAATTACCTTTATTATCGCCAGCTGACATTAAATCCCAAGTTGAAGTGCCAATACCGCTGACAACCCTTAAATTATCTTTTCTATCTTTTAAAATTTTTTGTACAAAAGGTCTTCTATCAATCATTATAATTATCCATTTTTAAACTGTTTAGCGCCAATCATTTTTTGCGACAATAATACTGCCGCAGAACGATTCGTATTAAATGCAAATTTTGCAGCAGCATCAACCGTTGAACCCACCTCTTCTTCATAATCAGCTCTAAATACTTTAATATCCATTGCTTCAAGTACTTTTGGAGTTCCAAGCCCCATAGGAACCTGCCAAGGAACAAACTCACCCCATTCACCTCTCATTGAAACTAATGTCAGAAAAGGTATTCGGCAAATATTGGGCAATGCTAGAGCATTGATACAATTTCCAACTCCACTTGATTGCATTAGTAAGGCGCTCTTTCTACCACCTGCATATGCTCCACAGGATAAACCCACACCATCTTGTTCTGTCGTGAGGGTTACAACGTCAATTTCATTATCCTTTTCACAAAGGTTAATTAGTGGTGTGTGTCCTGCATCCGGCACATGAGAGACCATTGTAATACCCAAATCTTTAAAAACGGCATAGATATCGTTACGCCAATCTTTGATTAATTCTGTCATTTTAAACCTATTATGTTTTAATATTTTACACGTTAAATGGTAATTTGAATAAATCAAGGTTGATCAATTAATTTAATGAAAAATGAATATTTCCAATAATATAAATCAAGATAACTATAACATAATTAAAAATTATAATAATAAATATGATATTATCAAAATGTAATTAACTAAAATTAGGAACTATACAAATGAATAATGAAATGCCAAAGGTTGCAATTGTAACAGGTGCTGCCAAGAATATTGGAAGAGCTACTTGTGAAAGTTTATCAAAGTTAGGATATAATATTTTAGTTCATGCCAACACTGATAAAGATGGTGCAGAAGAAACAGTAAACTTAGTCAAACAAAATGACGTTCAATCTGCTCGAATTATAGGTGATCTAACAAGACCTGAAACATCTCAAGAACTTATTAAAGAAGCATCTAAACTCGGAACTATAAGTGCATTAGTGAACAATGCATCACAAAGAGAATTTAATAAGTTTGACGATATGACATTTGATGAATGGAGATTTGTTATGTCAATAAATCTAGACTCATTATTTCATACCTGCAAAGCAGTCATACCTGAAATGAAAAAAAATAAATGGGGAAGAATAGTTAATTTAGGTGGATTATCTGCTCATATAAGCGCAATTGGAAGAGCACATGTTATAACATCTAAATCTGCAGTGGTTGGTTTTACCCGGGCTTTAGCAATGGAATATGCTGAAACAGGTATTACAATTAACACAGTAGTTCCAGGTTTAATTGATACCGTAAGGGGAGCTTCTGCAGGAAGTAGTTTAGTACATCCATCCCACTCAAACCCTCCTGTTGGTAGAAAAGGCTATCCAATAGAGGTGGCTACTATGATCACTAATTTATGCGGGCCACACTCAGATTTTGTTACAGGCCAAACAATTCACGTAAATGGTGGCAGTTATTACCCGTAAAGTAGTATTTATATGACTAATAAATCAATTGATGGATTAGCTGCCTCTTTTTTAATTATTTTCTCAATATTACTTGGCTTAAACCAAGTACTTGTAAAATTAGTTAATGTAGGAATGCATCCTGTTTTTCAAGTGGCATTAAGGTCTACTTTAGCAATATTTCCTATTTTGATTTATTGTTATATTGCTAAAAAGAAAATTAATTTTTTTGATGGCAGTCTTTTCGCTGGAATTATTGCAGGTATATTATTTGCCATTGAATTTATTTTTTTATTTACCGCATTAGATTACTCAACGGTAACACGTGTTTCTCTAATTTTTTATACAATGCCTGTGTGGCTTACTATATCAGCTCACTTTCTAATTAAAAATGATAAACTTAGCTTTAACAAAATTTTAGGGTTAGGTATTGCATTATTAGGACTTGTCTTAGCAATCTATGAACCAATATCGTCATATACAAGTAAACAATTTTATGGTGACTTATATTCTTTATTAGCCAGCTTTTGTTGGGCTGCTATAGCAATCATGCTTAAAAGTAGTCGTCTGACACGAGCAGCACCTGAAACACAGTTATTATATCAATTAATAGTTTCTGGTATTATTTTATTACCTATATCTCTATTATTTAGTGATTTTATTAGAGAAATTAATACTACCCTGATATTAATTTTTTCATTTCAAGTCATAGTAATTATGTGCCTCGGATTTATAGGTTGGTTATGGGTGATGTCAAAATATTCCGCAAGCAGCACGAGCTCTTTTGCATTTCTAACACCTATATTTGGAGTATTATTTGGATGGTTAATAATGGGAGATATTATAAATACACAAATCTATTTATCTCTTTTTTTAACATGCTTGGGAATATATTTAATAAGTAAAAGAGACAATTAATATTTCTGTAAAATTAGTCTAGATTTTAGTTTTCTTATTTTTTTTAACTTTAATGTCTGCTTCTGATTTACTGCTTCTACCTTTTTTTGATATAGATAAAGTTTCTGTATTAACTTGCTTACCTTGTGATACTTTTTTATCTTCTTTATTAAATCTACCTTCTAAATTAGGTTTCTTTTCTCTTTTTGAATTTGACTGATTTTTTTTATTCTTGTCTCTTTTTCTAAAGTCTTCTTTATTACGATTTCTGTCGGATCTGCCAAAGTCCTGCTTTTGCTTACCCCTTCTACTCATAGGTTTAGCTTTTTCATGATCAGAAGTTTCGATGGTATCCTTTTCTATAAAGTTATCCGCAAAAGGAGAAAATTTTTGTTTTTTTCTGTCAGACTTTTTCCATCTGTCAGATTTACCTTTGCCTTTAAAATCATCTTTTTTGAAATTTCGTGACTTGGTTTCACCAGATCTTTTAAAATCTGTTCTGCCACGATTTGATCTGTTTCTATCAGATCGACCTCTTTCAGAACTTGTTCCCTCAGGTGGTTTGTCTAATAACCTAATCATAATGTGTCTTTCAATAGGCTTTTTATTAGAAGCTAATTCTCTTAAAGTTGAAGCTGTTTGTTCTGAAATTTCAATATTTGTTACTTTAGGTTGTATTTTGATAGAACCAATATCTCTTTTAGATAAATTACCTGCTTTACAAAGCATAGCAACCAGCCACCTTGGTTCAGCAGTATCGTCTCTTCCAACAGATAGTTCAAACCATATACTATTTTTAAAACCATTATCTCTGCCTCGAACTTCATCTCGGCCAGAAGGGTTTCTTAAATCTTCAGGAGCTGATAAATCTTTTCCAAGAAGTCTGTAATAAGCAGCAGCTAATTGTTCAATTGAGTTTTTAGAGACCAACTCGTCTATTAGTTCTTTTTCGTCCTCAGTAACAGGATCTTTCAAAATTTGATTTTCTACAATTCTTTTTTTATCTTGTTTTAGAATTTCTTCTCTTGATGGAGTAGATGCCCAAATAGGCTTGATATTAGCCTGGCTAAATAATCGTTCGGCCATTCTAGATCTATTTTGAGGAACGAGAACCGCACAAACGCCTTTTCTACCTGCTCTTCCTGTTCTTCCACTTCTATGAAGTAATGTATCTGAAGTCCTTGGGATGTCTGCATGAATGACTAGATCCAGATTAGGAAGATCAAGACCTCTTGCAGCCACATCGGTGGCAACGCAAACTCTTGCCTTAGAAGTTCTCATAGCCTGAAGAGCCATGTTTCTTTCATTTTGACTTAATTCACCTGAGAGAGCTACAGCAGATATTCCTCTGTTTGTTAAACGACTTGTCATATGATTTACAGCTATTCTGGTGGCGCAAAATATAATTGCATTAGTTGCTTCATAATATCTAAGAGTATTAATAATAGCATTTTCTTGGTCGCTCATGACTATCTTAAAAGCTCTGTATTCAATATCTACATGTTGAGTATTAGTTTCACCTGCAGTAATACGAACCGCATTTTTTTGATAACGTTTTGCCAGATTGGCTATCCCCTTAGGAACAGTCGCTGAAAACATTAAAGTTTGCTTATCTTCAGGTGTAGTCTCTAATATAGCTTCTAAATCTTCTCTAAATCCCATGTCTAACATTTCGTCAGCTTCGTCTAAGACGACAGTCTTAATGTTTGAAACGTTAAAATAACCTCTTTCTATGTGATCTTTTAATCGACCTGGAGTTCCAACTACTATATTGGGTTTGGTTTCTAAATTTCTTCGTTCAGTTCTAATGTCCATACCACCAACGCAAGAAACAATTTTTGCATTCGATGACGCTAAGAACCAACTTAATTCGTTTTTTACCTGTAGAGCCAATTCCCTTGTAGGGACTATAATAAGCGCTTCTGGTGAATTAGGAGTCTTAAATAATTTACTGTCTGTTGTTAAGTTATCTACAATTGCCAACCCAAAAGCAATTGTCTTGCCCGAACCAGTTTGTGCTGAGACAAGTAAATCTAAACCAGAATATTCTTCTTTGATAACTTCATCTTGCACAGGGGTTAATTTTTCATAACCTTTATCTTTCATTGCATTCACAATGTTGCTAGGGATTCCAGATGCTTCTAACATAATCAACTTTCAGAGTTTAATAAGGGTAATAACTTGAAATATTCTCTATAATATCTCTTATAAATATATAAATTATTACTAGACTGTTCTTTTAGTCTCCAATATCAATAAAGTAAAGCTTTTCAGGCTTTGAATTAAACAAAGACAACATATTTCCAAAGTAAAACAGATTATTAAAATATGAATAATAAATATGACGTTATAATAATAGGTGCTGGCGCAGCAGGTTTAATGTGTAGTTTTGAAGCTGGTAAAAGAGGTAAAAAAGTATGCCTTTTAGAACATTCTTCAAAAATAGCCGAAAAAATAAGGATATCAGGAGGTGGTAGATGTAATTTTACCAACTTGTTTAGCACAGACAATAACTTCATTTCTGACAATAAACATTTTTGTAAATCAGCGTTTGCAAAGTACACACAAAATGATTTTATAGACTTGGTAAAAAAGCACAATATTCAGTTCTTTGAAAAGAAATTGGGTCAATTATTCTGTATCAAGTCAGCAAAAGACATAATCGACATGTTAGTTTCCGAATGCATTAGTCAAAAAGTAGAAATTTTTATTGATACAAAAATAAAGAACTTATCTAAAGATGAAAATTCTTATATTGTAAATACTGACAAAGGAACCATTTCCTCACCTTCAATTGTTATTGCAACTGGTGGCTTATCTATTCCCAAAATAGGAGCCACAGATTTTGGATATCAAATAGCTAAACAATTTAATTTAAAAGTTACTGAATTAACACCTGCTCTTGTTCCATTAGTTTTTGAAAAAGATATTTTAGATTTCTGCAAATCTCTAGCTGGCACTTCTCTGAATGCATCAATTAAAATTAATAAAACAGTTTTTAAGGAAGGCTTAATTTTCACCCATAGAGGACTAAGTGGACCTTCAATTTTACAAATATCTTCATATTGGGTTAAAGATAGCCCTATAAAAATTAATTTATTACCAGACCAAGATATTGAAGTCATACTGAAAAATAGACGAATAAGTACACCCAAACAAATAGTATCTAAAATTTTATCAGACTACCTTCCAAACAAATTATCATTAGCTATCTGTGATCAATTAAAAGTTAAAAAACAAATAGGCGATACTTCAAATCAAATTTTAAAAAAGGTATCAAATTTTGTAAATAATTGGACTGTAGTCCCATCGGGTACTGAAGGATATAAAACAGCTGAGGTAACATTGGGAGGTATTGACACCAAAGAAATATCTTCTTCAACTATGGAATGTAAAAAACATCCCGGATTATATTTTGTTGGAGAAGTTTTAGACGTTACAGGTCACTTGGGAGGGCATAATTTTCAATGGGCATGGTCAAGCGGTTTCTTAGCCGGTCAATATGTATAATTCAAATTACAGTTCTCTTAGCAGCATCAGAATTATGGTCTCCTGCCTCATCCCAATATGGAACTGGGCCATAAGTCTCAATTAAAAAATCTAGAAACGCTCTTACTTTTGGAGATAAGTGTTTTCCACTAGGATATACTGCATATATTGGAACATCTTCTTGAACATACTCGTCTAAAATTGAAACTAATGTTCCTGCTGCTAAATGTCTTCCAACAACAAATCTTGAAAGCATTGCAAGTCCACCACCATTGATTGCTGAGCGAAGAATAGCATCTCCATGATTTAGTTGTAATTTTCCTTTTGCATGAATTAATTTAATTTTACCATCAACTAAAAAATGCCAATCATTGTATGGGCTTCCATTCCTGAAAGATATAATATCGTGGTCAAGTATTTCATCTGGATGGTTTGGTTTTCCGTGTTTCTTTATATATTCTGGAGAAGCAAATAATGTTCTTGGGTTTTGTGCTAACTTTCTTGCAATGAGTGAAGAGTCTTTCATTACAGCAATTCGGATACCTAAATCAATATTGTTATCAATGAGATCTACTACCTCATCAGAAATAATCATTTCTATTTCTACTTCTGGATAACGCTCTATAAATTTTGGAAGATGTGGCGCAATATGCCTGTAAGAAAACGTACCAGGAGCTGTTATTCTCAAATGTCCACGAGGAGCGTTGGTGGCGCTAGAAACTGCAGCCTCGGCTTCGTCGACATCCCCAATAATTCTTCTTGCTCTATCAAGATAAGCAAAACCAACTTCAGTAAGTGATACGGATCTAGTTGTTCTGTTTAATAATCTAGCACCTAACCTATCCTCCAAAGCAGATATGCTTTTGGAAACTACCGAAGAAGACAAATCAAGCTCTCTACCTGCTTTTGCAAGAGACCCATTATCGGCAATGGCAACAAAAACTCTCATTCCAGATATTAGATCCATAAAACATCCTTTAGATAAAAATAATACATAACATAACCATTTTTATTTTTGTAGGTTGCATTAAAAAAACTTGAAATAAGAGGTATATTTGCGTATTAGGAAGATGCATACGGCGTGAATTAGGACATCCTAGACATATAACGAGTCTGCGGAGGGATGGCTGAGTGGCTGAAGGCGC
>ERZ802819.637-NODE-637-length-23211-cov-10.3372_pt1 | contig 23211 bp, 22 predicted proteins | sample MGYA00345647_ERZ802819 | MGnify/ENA primary metagenome ERZ802819 (study PRJEB30503, sample SAMEA104212355) | marine metagenome | biome: Westerlies Biome; feature: [SRF] surface water layer (ENVO:00010504) within the epipelagic zone...; material: water...
GGCGGGTGGTTGTCCGCGTCACCGAACTCACCAGTCATGAGCACCGTGCGCTGCTCGCCGATATCAGCCGCAGGTCTCAGAGTTACACACATTGGGGTGCTGGATGCGCCTGAACGCCTAACCACCCTGAAGTCCTCAGCCTGAAGCGATTCCGGGTCAAGCGTATGGGTCAGCACCAACGGCATACCATCCTCTCCGGATGCACCCAGACAGAGAACATTTGCACGAAACGGCAACTTGTTATCGAGTCCAAAAAAAGCCGACAGAATTGCCGGGGATGGCTCGCCCACTTGGGCGTGAGTATCCTTCGCGACCACAGCGGAATTGGTCTCGCTGCAAACGGCAGCCACAGGGATCATCCCTGCCAGAACCACTGCTGCGACGCGGCTGTTACTTTTCCAGTTCATGCTCTTCCCTACAGCCTCATTAAGCGGCCTGCCATAAAACAATCGAAACGTTCTCTAAGGTCGCCTGATCTGCCTGCCAGCGCCCGAGCAGATGACGATTATCAGCATCCCGAGGATGGAAGTCTCGGGTGAAGCGCTTCAAAAACTCACTGCGGAATTCAGGTATCCGAGCACCTTGCGCGAAGATTAACCAAAACCACGTTATGCTGGCCCATTGACTACGCTAAGCAAGATGTTAGTCGCAATACAACAGCGGCGACAAGCACACTCTTTATTCGGAGCGAAATCATGAGCGAACCCATGGAAATTAACGTGTATTGGTCTTTCCGCAGCCCCTGGTCCTATCTGGCAACCAAACGCTTACGTAAATGGCAAGAACAATACCAACTGAACGTCACTTTGCGAGCCGTGTATCCGATTGCAATACGCATGCCCGAGTTCTTTGATCAAGTACAGCCTCAGTGGTTTACGTATTTTGTTAAAGATGTGCGCAGGGTTGCAGAGTTCCTCAATCTTCCCTTTGCCCCAGCAAAACCTGATCCGGTTAATCAAATGGTCGATCAACAGGGTCGGCGCCAGACGGGAGCTGAACAACCCTACATCTACAGGCTGACGCGCCTCGGTGCACTGGCGGAAGAACTGGGTCGCGGGATCGAGTTTGCCGACGAGGTCTCGTCACTCATTTGGGGCGGCACCGATGGGTGGGATCAGGGCGACCTGCTCGCACAGGCGGTTGAAAAAACCGGGCTTAACCTTGCAGAAATGGATCAGCGGATCGTCACTGAGGCGCAGCGCTTGGATACAATTATTGAAACCAACCAAGCCGACCATGACCATTCGGGCCACTGGGGCGTGCCGACCTGTACGTTCAAAGGAGAGCCCTTCTTTGGGCAAGACCGACTGGACGTATTGCTTTGGCGGTTGCAAAAAGAAGGCTTACGAACGCGTTAACGGCTGCGGCAATCGTTAAATCACCCCACTCGACCTTAACCGTTGAATATCTTCTGAACCAAGGTCTAAACCGCCGTATATCTCTTCATTGTGCGCACCGACCTCGGGAAAGAACTCCGGCTCGGTCAGGTCATAATCAGAGAAACGGATGGGGCTAGTGGGCAGAACAATTTCACCCAACAGTTCGTGGGTTCTATAGCGCAACATACCCCTCTCATGCAGATGCGGGTCATCGCGCAGCTCGTCAATGGTGCGTATGGGCGCCACTGGGACACGATTTTCGCGCAGCTCTTGGTATGCCTCTTCCCTAGATCGCCCCACACTCCAAGCATTAATCATCGCGTCTACCAGATGCTCGCGTTTTTTACGGGCCCTAGAATTACGGAAATCATGATTGTCGGCTTGGTCCGTGCGGCCCACTACTTTTAACACGCTGTGCCAGTGGGCTTCGGCAACACAAATAATAACGATCCAACCGTCTTTGCAGGGGTAACGCCCATATGGGCAAACGTTGGAGGGTGACCGGGCACTATTGCGCGGCGGCAACTCGCCGGTTTCGTGGTGAATGCTCAGTTCTGTGCACAAGGTAAAAAACATCGCCTCCAGCATGGAGACTTCCACCCGAGTGCCTTGGCCGCTCACCGCGCGGCCCTGCAAAGCGGCCAACACGCCCGCGTATATGTGAATGCCACCCATGATGTCGCAAGGCGCACCACCGGCACGACTTGGCGGCACGTCAGAATCGCCGGTTGCACTCATAACGCCTGAGGCGGCTTGAATAGTGTGATCCATAGCGAGCAAGTCGCGGTCTGGGCCAGACAGCCCATAGCCAGTGCCTGAACCGTAAATAAGTCTAGGGTTAATTTCTTTTAGTGCGTCCCAGCCAACGCCTAAGCGATCCATTACGCCCGGCGCATAATTCTCTAACAGCACGTCTGCGTCTTTTACCAGTTCACGCAGCAGCTTTTTGCCCTCTTCGTCCTGCAGGTTGAGCGTGATGCTTTTTTTATTGGAGTTCAGCATAGCGAAGGACAAGGGCGTTTTTGCTCCTCCGGCACCACGCAACCGCTCCCCTTTAACTGGCTCCACCTTGATGACATCAGCACCGGCCATAGCAAATAAAAAAGCCGCATAGGGACCCTGATAAATCTGTGTCAGGTCAATAACCCTAATCCCAGTCAGTGGCTTTTTATGCTCTGTCATTGGTTTAACTCCCGGTTACCGCGCGATCGAATCCTAAGATAGAGACCATAGTTGCTTCACATGATTTGGATCAATGACATATTCGCGAGCAACACCACGAAAATTTGGATCTTCGCCTACGACTTAAACGATTTGGAATAAATGGTGCCAAACTGCCCAGCACTTCATGCGGAAACCAATTGATCCCATATTCCAGCCCATCGCCGGGAGTTTTACTGGTCACCTCTGGCGTGAAACCCTAGCCAGAGAGTTCCATTAATAGCGGAACCGGAGTGTAAAATTGCTGTCATATTAAAAGCCAAGTATTCCAGTCACAGCAGAATTGCAGGGAAGAGACAAATTTTGAGCAAACGCATAGCGATTAATGGTTTCGGAAGAATTGGGCGTCTGGCGACCCGCGCGGCCCAAGCTATACCTGACGTGCAGATAATTCATATCAACGAGGTCGCCGGTGACGCTGCCACCGCTGCCCATCTCCTGCAATTTGACTCGGTACACGGCCGCTGGGATGTCGCAGTGGAAGCCGTTGCGGATGCCTTGTTAGTGGATGGGCAGCGCATATCCTATTCATCAAACACCGCCTTAGAAGAAACCCCTTGGCAACAACTCGGCATCGATGTAGTGGTTGATTGCACAGGTAAATTCAAAACCAACGACAGTCTAAAAACGTATTTGCAACAAGGTGTGCCAAAGGTAGTGGTTTCAGCGCCGATTAAAGAAGCTGTGCGCAATATCGTCGTCGGCGTTAATGACCATCTCTATGACTGCGAGCAAGACCATATTGTCAGTGCGGCATCCTGCACCACCAACTGCATCGCACCTGTTATTGGCGTCGTCCACGAGCATTTCAAAATAAAGCACGGGGCGATTACAACAATTCATGACATCACGAACACACAAAGCGTGTTGGATGATTTTCATAAAGACCTACGTCGCGCCCGCGCCAGCAGCATGTCGCTGATTCCTACAACTACCGGCTCGGCCACCGCCATCACCGAAATCTTTCCTGAGCTACACGGCAAACTCAACGGTATTGCCGTGCGCGTACCCTTAGCCAATGCCTCTCTGGCCGACTGCGTATTTGAACTAGAGCGCAGCACTACAGCCGACGCGGTCAATGAAGTATTAAAAAATGCGTGTCAGGGCCATTTGCACGGCATTTTGGGCGTCGAAGATCGCCCTCTGGTGTCGGTCGATTACCGAGGTGATAGCCGTTCGGGGATTGTCGACGCTCAATCAACCCAAGTTATCGACGGCACACAGGTCAAGTTGCTGATCTGGTACGACAATGAAACCGGTTATGTACAACGCATGATGGAACTGGTGACAAAAGTCGCCAACTCGATGTAAAGCATGCGCCAATACGCTCTCATTACCGGCAGCTATTGGGCGTTTACGCTTACCGACGGGGCCTTACGAATGCTTGTTGTGCTGTACTTTCATGAACTGGGGTACAGCCCGCTCGACATAGCCCTACTGTTTTTGTTTTACGAAATATTTGGGGTGGTGACTAACCTCTTTGGCGGATGGATCGCTGCCAGAACGGGGCTCGCCGCGACGCTGATCGGTGGATTGTGGCTGCAGGTGGTTGCTCTTGCCATGCTATTGGTCGACGCGAGCATGCTAACTATCGCCTATGTGATGGCGGCCCAAGCTTTGTCGGGGATCGCCAAGGACCTGAACAAAATGAGCGCCAAGAGCAGCGTGAAATTACTGGTGGGCAACAGCGAGGGCCGGCTATATCGCTGGGTAGCTTGGCTCACCGGCTCGAAGAACGCTCTTAAAGGACTTGGTTTTTTTGCCGGCGGCGCTTCACTAAGCGCCTTTGGTTTTAGCGCTTCTATTGCTGGAATGGCACTCGGCCTAAGCGTTATCGCGGCCGCCACTCTTGTATTCTTAGATCGAGAAATGGGTAAGGCTTCATTTAAACCAAAGTTTTCCAACCTGTGGTCGAAGAGTCCCCCAATCAACATGCTTTCCGCAGCAAGGCTATTTTTATTCGGCTCTAGAGATGTGTGGTTTGTAGTTGCCCTACCCGTGTTCCTGCAACTTGAACTGGGGTGGTCTAGTATTTCGGTCGGCACCTTTCTGGCTACATGGATCATCGGCTACGGGCTGATACAGGCACTCGCTCCGAGTATCACCGGAATCTCCAACGATCATCCGCCTGATGGGCGCACAGCCCTCTTTTGGAGTTTGGGGCTCACCGCTGTGCCGGCAATGCTCGCGTTCGCTGTGAATATGCAAGCAGCGGCGTCTGCCGCACTGGTGATCGGCCTTATCCTGTTCGGTCTAATCTTTGCAATGAATTCTGCCGTGCACTCATTCTTAATTGTCTCTTATGCAGACGCTGACGGTATCTCGTTGGATGTGGGTTTCTACTATATGGCCAACGCAGCGGGGCGTCTGCTGGGTACCATTTGTTCCGGTTGGGTTTACCAAGCTTATGGGATAAGCGCGTGTCTCGCGGTATCGAGCCTATTCTTAATCGCCGCAACAGCGATCTCTGCGCAACTCCCAAAGCGCGAATAAAACCGTAACCTGTTTGTACGGATATATCGCATGGCCAGCATACAAATTTGATCGCTTACATCGATTTGCATGATGTTGCTGCCTGCGGAGTTTTCGGTCATCGTTCTAAAAAAAGACCGTCGCGCATCCGTTGCCAACGAGCCGACAAAGTATAAAGGACAGCCCATGGCCCAGACCGCTACCCAAAGACTGAATAGAGCCAAAGCTTCGAAACGGGTGATCTTAAAAACAGACTTTGCAGGCTTAAGTGCCGGCAGTTCAATGTTTGTCGCAACGCCAAAAATCGTTGACGACTACATTAATCAGATTCCAGCTGGCCGGTTTATCTCGATGCCCGAACTTCGGGCCGATCTTGCGATTGAGAACGATTGCGATGCCACCTGCCCGCTGTCTACTGCGATTTTTTTACGAGTGGTTGCCGAAGCCGCACTGGAGCAGCTCGAGTCCGGGGCCGAAATCAAAGACGTCACGCCTTTTTGGCGCGCTGTTGCACCGGGCGATAAAGTAAGCTCTAGGCTGCCTGTTGATAAAAAATGGTTCGAGCGACTCAGAAAAAAGGAGTATGAAGATAGCGTTAGGTAAGAGCCATTTTCTCGAGCGCGCCCAGGGCCTAATACTCGATCGCTTGTTAGCGGCATTGCTGCCTGTTCTTAGGTTTCAGGCCTGTCTAGGGAAGACACGCTAGCGAGGACGTCCACTCATCCGGCAAGTCCAATTTCTTCTAGTCGCTGAAGACGGTAGGCGTTTGCGGTCATGTTCGATCTTAAAAGCACTTCGGGGCGCGGATGCAGAAACATGGGCATTGAATAGCGAGAAACATTCTCCTCCGGCCTAGGATTGACAACTCGGTGAGTGGTCGACGGAAAGTAATGATCGCTTGCCATCGATAGCATATCGCCAGTGTTGATTGTAATTGTACCGGGATCATGCGGAACATCATGCCACTGACCATCAGCGTCTAAAGCCTGCAGGCCAGATCGAGAGCCAGGAAGTAGAAGAGTGATCAAGTTGATATCCTCGTGGGGTGCGGCTCTCATTGCCCCAATTTCAGGATTGTCTATCGGAGGATAATGAACGACCCTCAATAGATTTTGCTCACTCCCTCTCAACATATCACTCATCGGGATACTAAAAAGTCTGGCAACGCGCTTCGGCAGTTCTTTTTCAAGTAACTCCAATAGTTCCGTGCCGAGATCCAACAATGCTCCGAAAATCTTGCGAGTTTCAACTTCGAGATTAGGCGGCAATCGAGCGTCCGAATAAACGTGAAAAAACTCCTTCAGATCCTTAGTTGCTGTCGACTTTGCATTTTCCGAGTAAAGCGGAAAATATCCGTCTTGTCGGGATGGTTCGAACAAATATGAGAACTTATCGTCGGTGGCAAAAAATTCTGCCCAAGCTAGATAAAGTTCCGAGACGCGCTCCGGAGCTATAGGTTGGTTTCGAAGCACGGCAAACCCGCTGCTGCGAAGAGACTCTTTCAAGTCGCGACCAAGACTCGGTGATGAATAATCGATGGTTTCAACAATCAAAATATTTCCCAGAGACTTTGCATATGCGTTGTCTTTTAAAAAGTCGCTGGTCACCCAGACAGCCCGAGCCATTGTACCTTATTAAAAAGAACACAACGGGGTCTCGCATCAAGATCTGCGCACAAACATTGCCGGCAAATTGCCCTGAAATAATGCGTCGAGGGGCGACCTCGGCACAATCACCATAAACGCAACTTACCAAGGCATAATAATCGAGCGTGGTGAGTCCTTGCCTCTCTTCCCAAGTCCATCAGGCAAAGCAAGGATTTGAACCAATTAGATATTAAAATGCGGTATTTGCTAAACATACAGATTAATACGATACGGATTCTGGCTAATCAGATTAAGACCATAACCAAACCAACAATCAGCATCTAAGGTAACTTACGCATGGAAAAGATAATCATTGATTGCGATCCTGGAATCGACGACGCAATGGCTATCCTGCTAGCGGCGAGGTCCCCATCCCTGCAAATAATTGGCTTAACGAGCGTTTTCGGCAATGCAGCAATCGAAACCACAACCGATAACGCGGTGCGCCTGCGAGACATGTTTGAAATCGAAGCTCCCGTGCATGTCGGCGCACGATTACCGCTGTCGATGACAGAAGACCCACTGCCGACTTTCGTCCATGGCAAAGACGGGCTTGGTGATACACGGAAATTACCAAGCGTCGGTGATCCAGATGGGGATTCCGCGGCAAATTTTATAGTGGAGACAATCAATGCAAACCCGCACCAGGTCTCAATAGTCGCACTAGGCAGGCTTACCAACCTGGCGAACGCACTGGCTTTAGATCCTGGCATCGCCGCCCTGACCAAGCAAACAGTTGTTATGGGGGGAGCTTTTGGCTTCGATCAGATTCGCGGCAATGTAACTCCCTGCGCTGAGGCTAATATTTATGGCGACCCTGACGCAGCTGATCAAGTATGCGTGTCCGGTTGGAATACGGTCTTTGTTGGGTTGGACGTCACCATGAAGTGCATTTTTGACCACCAACGTTTGAATCGACTCCGCGATAGCGGAGATGCCGCATGTGAATTCATCGCGGATATATCGCGTTTTTACCAAAGTTTTTATAACTCAATAGGGTATCGCAAAGGGTTTCCGGTACATGACGCTTCCGCAATGGCTTACCTGATCGAGCCTACTTTTTTTAAAGTTGCTTCGGGGCCAGTGAGGGTAGCCACCTCAGGGATAGCTAAGGGCGCCACGATTTGGTCGCGCCAAACAGGTCGAGATTACGCTGAAGACCATTGGAAAGGCGTGGCCGAATCAACTGTTTGCTGTGACGTAGTGACAGATCGGCTTTTAAATTTGGTGGAAAGCACCCTGCTAGGAAATCCAAAATCGTAGATCGGTTTTACCGATATATTATCCCTTCCCAAACAGCCAAGAATCGTGAGCTCAGGCACGCACTTGTGAGCCTGCGATCTTGCCCTTCAGATACTCTCTCACCTGCACCGGAGCGAATCGGCCGGTGTCAGTGTCTTCTATACAGGTCGTCAAAGGCTCGACGACTACCTGATCGTCTGGATCCATAAAAAATGCGATTGAATAACGGTCCGTCGTATTTGTTCTCGGCAACACACGATGTCTTGTGGAGGGAAACAGGCCGTTGCTCCATATTTCTAGCATATCACCAACGTTTACTATGGCCGCGTCTTTCACCGCAGGGCAATTTCGCCACGTTTTGTTTGAGTCCAATATTTGTAGCCCGCCGACGTCTTGTTGGAACAGAAAAGTGATGGACCCGTAATCGCTGTGCGCGCCAGCGCCCATCTGACCGCCGTCGGGCCTTGGACTGAGGTCTGGGTAGTGCAGGACCCGAAGGGTCGCATTCTCACCAGAGTGCAACTCGCGGAAAAAGTTTTCTTTTTGTCCAAGCGCAATTGCACAAACCTTCAGCAACTCAGTCGCGGCAGCAAAGCAAGACCGAAATAACGCCGTACTGAGATCGCGAAATTCATCGCTTGGCCAGACACCTTCATCGTCAACTCGACCCAGCACATTGCGCATGGTGAAGGCCTCTTTCAGGTCCGGTGAGCCGCCAGATGCAAGAGCTTCCGATTCCATTCCATGGTATCCAAAATTGGATTGAGGACCCGAAAACTTATATTGCAATTTCTTCTCAAGAGGGAGCGCAAACAAAGACTTACTGCAGGCAAATACGTTGTCCACAAGCGACGATTGAAAACCCAAATTTCTTGCTACCAAAAATCCACTGCTCCTAAAAGCAGCATCTAAAAGACCCGACATCTGTCTGATCTTTTCTGCATCGAACGCCTCAAAGTGGGCGAAATCTAGCGTCTTTAGCTCCATCTATCTTGTTCTCCGTAGCGAAATATTCAAAGCTCTCGAGGTCGACAAGAAACTACGATTTTTCACACAAGCTCCGCTTAACAATAGTTCTATTAACGATAAACTGAGCTCAAGCCATCAAATAGTCAGAGCATAACTATGACCGTATACGTGGTCGTCGACAACGAAGTACATCAACCCGAAGAGTATGCTAAGTACTTAGCACTTATCACGCCAACCGTTGCGGACTACGGGGGCGAATACGTTATTCGAGCTGGAGAGATTTTATTGGCTGACTCTGACTGGCAACCAGACCGTCTGGTTGTCATGGCTTTTCCGGATGCCAAAAGCGCTAAAGCCTGGGTGGAATCCGAAGAGGTAAGGCCCATTCACGCGATGAGAAGGAAATACGCGACATCGAAACTGATCGTGATCGAGGGCGTTAAAAACGTCACAAGCTAAGTTCAAGCTTCTTCGGTTTCCAAAGCGTAATCGATTACAGCGTTCATAAGAACTTCCATCGCGACTTCTACGTCCTGCACCATTATGGATTCGCTTGGGTGGTGACTGATACCGTCCTTGCACCGAACGAAAAGCATACCCAGGGGAGTCACATCCTCCATTGCCATAGCGTCATGTCCTGCGCCACTCGGAAGCGAAAGCGCTTCTAAATCGCAGTTGGCTATCGATTGCTCAAGTGTGCGTTGCCATTTGCTAGAGCATGAGACGGAGGAAGCCGTATGTATCTCCTGCCAAGTCAGTGCTAGGTCCCTCGAATGAAGAATCGAATCGAACCGTTCTGTTAACCAGGCAAACGCTGCATCTCTAGTTTTATCACGCGCGCTTCTGATATCGAGCGAAAATTGCACATTGCCTGGAATCACATTTACCGCACCAGGATGACAATTGATATCGCCAACTGTTGCAACTACGTCGTATAGGCTTGCCGTTTTTTCGACTTCCTGTATGCAGAGGGCCGCGCCAACCAGTGCATCTTTGCGCATGCCCATCGGAACGGTTCCCGCATGACCTGGTTCACCCTCTATGACAAAGTTGAATCTACGAGCGCCCGCGATTGCAGTGACTACGCCGACGGGCAAATTCGCACGATCCAGAACCGGCCCCTGTTCTATGTGGACTTCGAGATACCCAACGAGATTTTCTGGGGGTATGGCAGCATCCGAAACCTTGGTGCTGTCCAAACCAAAGGAAGCCATGGCTTCCGCGATCGATACTCCATCAACGTCCGTGAGGTTCAACCAATCGTCCTTCCACCTATTAGCAATGGCATGGCTTCCTAGTAAAGTTGCACCAAAGCGAACCCCTTCCTCGTCACAAAATCCGACAACGTCTAAATTGAACGGCAAGACTATCCCTTGCGACCTTAGCAGGCAGAGCAATTCGACCGCCATCAGCACACCTAAAATCCCATCATATTTTCCAGCGTCGACGATAGTGTCTAGGTGAGATCCTACGATAAGTGTTTTGGCGTCCGCATTTAGACCAGGTAACCGGCCCCAAACATTGCCTACCGCATCTTGCCAGTGCTCAGTTTTAGCTTCGGCAAGCCAGCCCTCAACAATAGCGTTGGCGCGTTTATGTGAATCGCTCAGATAGGTCCGTTCGATGTAATCGCTGCTTTCCGAAACTGCTGCAAGAACCTCACAGCGCTGCATAACGCGCTCCGCCGCGGCTTTGCATAGATGTTTGTAAATGGGCTTCTCAACCTGAAACTGAGGAATCATATTTGCCAGCGCCATCCCACAATCAAAAACTGCCTGCGCCAGCATAGATCCGCCTAGCTTCAGCAACGGCGGCGCCCGGGGTCAATCCGAATCCAGCGGACAACAGACACTGCTCTAAACATGCAAGCGTCTTAAGCACCGCGTCCGGTCGGGCGTTGTAGCCCATGGTGCCGATGCGCCAAATAACACCTTTCAGCGGACCAAAAGATGTACCTATTTCTATCCCGAATTCCAGCAACATCTCGTGCCGTATACGCTCCCCCTCTACTCCTTCAGGGATGTAAACACCTACCACGTTGTGCATGCGATTATTTTGGTCACCGTAGAGTTTTAAGCTCATGCTGGCCAGTCCATCAGCGAGCGCGCGGCCATTTATCCGATGTCGGTCGATTGTCTCTGTTAGACCCTCTTCCAATAGGATCCTCGCACATTCGTGCGAACCGTATAGCATCGATGTAGCTTCCGTGTGATGGTTTAGGCGCATTTCACTCCAATAATCCATGATCATCGACAAATCAAAGTAGTTAGATGCTATGCGACTTCCCGGGCCGTCTGAAATATTTCCATCGCGTATTCCAGCTTCTATGTGTCGCCGCTCCTCAATAATACTCACCGCACGCTCACTGAGGGTTATAGGCGCACTACCTGAGGGCCCGCATAAGCATTTTTGTAACCCCACGGTTACAGCATCTAAATGCCAGGCATCAGTTTTCAGCTCATTACCACCAATCGACGCGGTCGCATCGCAATAAAACAATACCCCCTCTTCGCGGCAGATTTCGCCGATTTCTTTCAACGGCTGCAACATGGTGGTGGAAGTATCGCCTTGAACAATTGCCAACATCTTTGGCCGTGAGGTTTTTATTTCACGTTGAATAAGTTCGGGAGAGAAAACGCTGCCCCATTCCGTGTTGATTGCACTCACTTCAGCTCCACAGCGCTCTGCGATTTCACACAGTAAGTGGCCAAACCTGCCGAATACGGGCACAAGCACTTTATCGCCAGGCTCTAGCAGAGAAACCATTGCCGCCTCAATCGCGCCCCGAGACGTGGAGTCGACTATGAATGTCCAGCGATTCTGGGTATCGAAGACTTGCCGATACAAGGCCATCGTCTCGTCCATACACTCGGTCATCTTAGGGTCGAATTGGCCTATTAGCTGGTTCGACATTGCCTTGAGAACGCGCGGGTCGGCATCGATTGGGCCGGGTCCCATGAGTAGCCGGGCTGGAGGCAAGAACGCAGGATAAGTCATCGACCGCTGCCCGATGCAACAGCTAAACCGTCGCTTCGCGGGTCTGAAGCGGCACCGGGCGCGCGCGCATCCATATAGTCTCGCAACATACCTGCGTGACCCATAAGTTCGTTTACGGGTGTAACCTTGTTGAAGACTTGACCACGCTGGGAAAGGTGCTCAGTAATGGCTTGGTCAATGTCCGCCTCAATCTTCAAGTCACTATTGTCGTCACCCCAGGTCCTACCCAAAAGCCAACGCGGCGCACTCACCGATTGTTCGATCGACCGATCTAGGTACAAATGACGCGCGATCATCGCGGCTTGAGTTTGCGGCTGCCCCTCGCCCCCCATGGTCCCGTAGCTTATGCGATCGCCGTTATTCATTAACATCATCGCCGGATTAAGCGTGTGAAATGGTTTTGTCATCGGTAGTAAAAATCTCCTATCTTTCTCCCTAAGAGAAAAACTAGAACCCCGATTATTCCACACTAAGCCATACTCTGGGACAACCACCCCAGATCCGAACTCCCAGAAAATGCTTTGAATAAAGCTCACCATTACACCATTCTTATCGAGAGCGCCCATCCAAACGGTATCCCCTGACTGTGCAGCGACTGGCCAGGGCATCGCACTTGAGAGATCGATCTCTGCACCACGAGCCTTCAGGGTATTTTTTGATAGAAGAGTTTGCAGCGACTCCGGCACCCTCGATGGATCCGCGAGGAGCTTATCGCGCTCGATAAAAGCAATTTTTGTGCATTCGATTAACGCATGGACCACTTCGCTCTCAGTCCAGCTCGGCTCGTAAAGGCTATCAAAACAACCCAGCAGCATAAGAGAAGCAAACCCCTGCGTGGGTGCTGACAAATTATATGCAGTGCCAAATCGAGTTTCTGCCTCTAGCACAGGCATATCGGTGGCGACATAAGACTCGAAGTCTTCTGGCGCAATGGGAGACCCAACGGCTTGCAAAAATTCGCCAATATTTTGGGCAGTTGGGCCTCGATAAAAACTGTCGAGCCCATCAGCGATCAGACACTCCAATAAATGGGCGAGCCCGGGGTTCTTGAACTGTTCTCCACAGACCAAGGGCTCGCCAGAACGAGTGAAGATGCGCTGGTATTCGGGTGCGTCTCGCAATTCTTTTGCGACCTTGACCGACGCCATCTCGAGGCTCTTAGTTACCGAAATGCCTTTCCGGGCTCGCTCCACCGCCGGGCCTAGCAATACCCCCAAGGGTAAGTCCGGCGCGCCCCAAGACTCATCAAGAGCATGCTTGGTGGCTCTTGACTTAGCCTCACACCATCCCGATACCGTTCCCGCCATCGTAAGCGCTGCCAACGGACCACGACTTGGGATCACCTCGCAATTGTTGTTTTTATACCAGCCTGCATCCGCTCGTTTCGCCGCACAACCGCTTGCGTCAACCGCCCAAGGTCGTTTCCCGGGCTCATGTACCAACCAAAACCCGTCTCCGCCGAGACTATTCATATGCGGATAGGCGACAGCAATCATCGCGGCAGCGGAGATCATTGCGTCTACCGCATGACCGCCTTTTTCTAATACCGCCAAGCCCGCTTGAGTTGCGAGCTCATGAGGTGCTACGAAGGCAAACTTTTCATTACCGCCCAAAAGACTGACGCCACTGTTGTTGTTTGAATAAACCATCTGAGTAACGCAGCCACTGCTTAGCTCTGCGCTTAGTATCGGCAAAATTCGCTGCCCGACCGAACGCGTCAAAACTTTGCTCAAACTTGTTCTGCTCGGCCAAGGCCATCCCCAACATTAAATATCCCTCTCCAGGTTCTTCGATTCCTGCCTGTATTGCATCAAGAATGACCAATTCCGCGTCGCTCCATTTTTCCATTTCTAGATAAAGGCGGGTTGCTTTGAGTAGAGGTTCACCAGAGTCCTCAATTTTCGCCAACTGTCTGTATCCGCTAATTGCCGCTTCATATTCTTTCGCAGCAGCCCAAGCCCGCGCTTGCAGCCCAACTAAACTAGCATTCCGGTCAATAATTTGCCGCGCAAAGCCGGCCTCTAGGATCAACGCTGCGTGCTCTGGCACTCCGCGCGATAGCGCCAATTGTGCCATTGATTTGAGAGTCGATTCTTTTTCGATCCTGTCGTCCAGCCACGCTAAGCGAAGCACCGCGAAGGCTTTCTCCTCTTCATCAAGCGCTATGTACGTACTGGCCAACTGTTCCCAATAGCTAATTCTCTCCGGCCAGGTTGCTACTAGCGTTCTCAGATTTTCGGCGGCTTGGGCATAGTTTTCCAACTTGAAATGTGCCGCAACCACCAATTGATACCAATTCTCGCGAGGCTCCGAACTCTCTCGGATAGCGCTCTCTGCATAGGGAACAGCCTCTTCAAAACGGCCTGTCTGCGCATAAGCATTTGCCATAAAAATAAACTGCGTCGGACTGGGGGCCTCCAGCGTGACAAACCATTCTTCGGCAAAACTTAGCGCTTGGTCGTATTCACCCAAAGCTGCGTGGAGCTGGGCCACCATATATCCTACGTTGTATTTTACGCTTTCAGGGAGCTTGCCGGTATCCAAGCTTGCCCGCAAATACCCGATCGCGACTTGGAAACGTTCCTTACTCATTTCTGCATAGCCCAACGTTTGTAGGGTAAGGGCTTTGTCTAGGGAGTCCTCGTCCAATTCTTCAAGCCATGATTTCAGCGACATAATCGCGTCATCGACATTCTCTTCCGCAAGCAATTCCTGCGCATCAATTAACTTTTTATAGGTGCGAGGCGTAATAGAGTCGGCGAAGGAATATGCCGAATAAAATCCTCCAGACGCCAGGGTGATCAACACCAGTAAATAAAAATGCAATCTCTTTAACGTCGCTACAAAAGTGGGCATCGCTTATTTTTCCAGCGAAAACTGAATTGTTTGTCGGGCTCTTTGCGACACCGGTGTACCGTCAACTATTTTTGGCCGAAATTTCCATCGTTGAATGGCGACTAACGCAGCTTGATCGAAAATTCGTGGCGGGGTCGATTCCAGCACTTTCGCTTGGGATACCGTGCCATCGGGTTTGATGAGCACCTCCATAGTGACAGAGCCTTGAATTCCCGCCTGCTTCGCTCGACGCGGATAAGCTGCCTGGACGCGAACAACAGGTATCACATCAGTGTCGAACCCTGCAAGACCGCTACCTTTCTGCAACGTCCCTAGGTAAGGACCATCGCCACTGTTTATTGGCACGCCAATGGATGGCATGGACATAGAAAGCGAAGAGTTAATTGGATCCATTGCAGCCGAGAAATCAGGTGTTTCCGGCATATCTTGCGGAAGTGGAGGCTCTGGAATTCGGCGATCTTTGGTATTCGTAATCGTGTCGGCGGGGTCTATTCGAATAAAGTTTAAATACGCACGGCTCCGATCTGGCTTGTCGTAATTTAGATCGTTACTGATCAGCACATTCATAACGGCAAATAAACTCAGCGCCAAGCCTAAGGCTATGAATCCGAACAGGCTTTGCCTCATCGCTCTCAAGGCTCATCAGTCGCTACTGAGATACTCTGCGCACCAGCTAGGCGCGCCTGATCCATAACGTCAATTAGTGCTTCGGTATTCGAAAGTGCATCCGCCACGATGATCACGGCAGCGCCAGGACTTTCTGCCAGCCCTTTTTCCACATTTGCGCGCACAGCACGTTTATCGACCAGACGTTTATCAAACCATATTTGGTTATTGGCTGTGATCCCGATTTGGATTGTCAGCGCATCCGTCTTGACCGCGGTCTCCGCGTCAGGCCGAGTCACGTCTACACCACTCTCCTTAACAAAGGTCGAGGTAACAATAAAAAAAATCAGCATGATAAAGACCACATCCAACATGGGCGTGATATCAACCTGCGTCTCGTCCTCAGCCGCCACTAGGAACCTAGACTTATTCATGTCGCACCGGACTCAATTATTTGTTGGAGTGTGATCTTTTCTGCTTTGTGCCGCCTATCTATGAAGGTCCAGAAAGGTAGCGCGCTGATCGCGACCAACATGCCCGCCATGGTCGGAATGGTTGCAGCACTGACCCCATTTGCCATTGCGCGAGGATTGCCTGAACCCAAAGAAGCCATTACGTCAAAGACCTGAATCATCCCGGTAACCGTGCCTAATAATCCGAGCAAGGGCAGCAGCGCAATTAACGTAGGGATTGTTTTCGTATTTCGCATCATCAGGCACTCAATTTCCGATACGATTTGATTTTTCTGACACACCGCGTACCAACTGGCTCGATCACTGCGATCTAACCAACGATTCACCTTTTCAGACCGGTGCTTGGGATATTCATTAAAAAAATACCATAAACGTTCCACTATGCACCACCAAAGCATAATCGTTATGAGTAATATTCCCCAAAGCACATCGCCCCCTCTCGACATAAACTCCATGAAATCTAGGATTAATGAGTTCACTAACACTAACCTTCAGCAGCCCGGCTCACGGCAATCTGTTCAGCTTTTTGCGCCATCACTCCCGCCGCCTGCTCGCCAACTATCTTGGCTAAAACAGCGGCCTTAGAACTCAAAATCGTATGGCTTATAAGTAGCGGTATCGCCGCCAGCAATCCGAGTACCGTCGTAATGAGTGCCATTGAAATGCCCCCGGCCATTAACTTTGGATCGCCGGTACCGAAAAGCGTAATGGATTGGAAGGTCTCTATCATCCCAACAACGGTGCCAAGTAGCCCAGTTAAAGGGGCGACAGTGGCCAAGATTTTTATCACCGGCAGGCCTTTGGATATTTCACCAACGTCTTCGATAACGACCACTTCTAGTTTTCTCGAAATAGTCTCTAAGTCGTCAAGATGTTGATTTTCGTCATAGGCATTGAGAATTCGCCCCAGCGGGTTGTCGAGTCTTACGGAACTCAAGTCCCCTAATTGCCGATCTATTGATCTTTGGATGCGCGTTAATCGCATTCCCCTCTCTAGCACAAGCAACATTCCCAGTAGCGCGCCCGCTATGATTACATACCCAACGAATGCGCCTTGCTGAACACGCTCTATCAGACTTGGTGACTGAACGAGTAGACCAAGCAGCGCTCCTCGGGACGGATCCAAAGCAAAATCCACCTTGGCACCGGAAGCACTGGACAAGCTCTGAGCACTGCTCCGGGCATAGCCTGCGGGCTGTCTGGTTAATTCCGCTAATCTATTCTGCTCGGGCAGATAACTTAGATACTTGTCGCCGACCACTGCGTTAAACACGCCCACGCGAGTGACCTCTGCGCTGTAAACCTCGCCGGCGGGGGCTATGACCTCCGCATCAAATCGCGATACTTGACCAGAATAGGCTGTTTCTTGAATCAAGAGTTTCCATAACTCTCGCATTTGCGGGATGGTGGGCACATCAGTCGACTCTGCGAGTTCCGCGATGATCGCTCTGCGTTCCGGGAATTCTAAACCGATGAGGGAATCGAACAGTAAGTTTTGCGTATCGTCCGCCGTCTGTCTGAACACTCCGAAGAGTTCACCAAGGTCGCCAATTCGACGATCTAGCAGCGTGGTTAATTCCGCTAACCGGTCTTCATTCCCATCAAATTCGTTTTTCAGAGAATTTTTTCTTTTTTCCTCTTGCGCGATTTTTCGCTCAAGATCTCTCAACATCCGAGCCTTTTCTTGTGCCGACGAGGCGAAACGCGCTTCTCGTCGCTCGTCCCTTTGCCCGGTTTCGGCCGCGCCTCGTTCCACTTTTTCGTATAGATCGATTAGCGGGGTTGCGGCATGGACAGATATCGGTAGCGTACAGAGCGCAAAAATAGCCAATGCAGCCACGTTCCTTAGCTTCATTACCGAGTTCATTTAGGTGCCCCCTCAGGAGTGCCAATCGGCAGCAGCAAAAGCTCTGGCGGAGCTTGTTTTCGCGCAATTCTTAATCCCGCGCGAATTTCGTCGCGCGAGTCACTGCCAAGACTCTGGAATGCGCTCCTTTCTGCGTTCCACCATCCGCTTTCTGACCCGTCCAAGGTCTGATAGTACAAACCAAGGCGGCCCACTCGAAGGAAATTGACCGTTTTAACCGCATTATCCAGGTCCAGTTCGCCACGGTAGCCTTCAATCGTACGACCAAAGTCCAATTCAACCAGATAAGCCTCCATAATTCGCCGGAATTTCTCACCAGCGGTCACATCGGCGCGATCGATCAAGAGAGACAAACTGTCCGCTCTATCCTCACGCTCACGTAGCAAAAAAGGTAGATCGCTAGATACCATCTCTTTAATGGTCTCAGTCATTTCGATCATAAGCGGCAAAGCGCCCGTTTCTATGTCGTCGATCTCTTCGGTCTGCCGTTGCAAAGAAGTTATTTCGGATTCTTGGGAGTCAATCAATCGAGCGAGTTGATCGTTGTATATCGTGAGACTCTCCAACCTTTGCTCCGCCAACCTGATTCTTTGCGCGTCCTCCGATGCTTGCGCTGCCAACCCATCGATTTTTTTCTGGCTTTCGACAGAAGCCTCGTCGGACTCAACTTGGGACGTAATAACACTCTCGAGCGAGTGCGCGGGCGCGACCATCAACATCCAACTTGCAACCCAAGCGAGCAAGCCAGATTGGATAAGTTTTACTAGATTCATATTCTCGTTTTCTGTTTAGTGCGCGTAGGGGTTTTTCTCAAGCTGCCTTGCTTCGCCGACATTTCCTAGCCTCTCATCCGTGTACCGCCCTTTTTTTTCAAATAAGTTATTGTCGTTTCCGGAATCCCTAAAAGTGTGCAAAACACATGCCATCGCTTTTAGCACCGAAACCACAAGCGTAGCACTACAGTTATGGCCGGCTTAGCCGCATTCTGGCGGCTATTTACTTCGTCCGAATCGTCTAACATTTGTTGGCAATGCCCGCATTAGGGCCATGGCGAAGATCCTCATGCACCATATCGGTGCGTGACGACTAGAGTCAGACTTTTTTGCCAAATCCAAACTCGAAGATATTGCCGCTTCGGCAACATTCAAAGTATCTTCCGAGGTCGTATTAGCAACATATCAATGGTTCTAGCAATTTAAACCCTGTTCAGTGGTGACTGGCTTGACGCCCGGAGAGAATTTCATGAACACCTCATTTTATCCGCGAGACATGCTTGGCTATGGTCGGACACCTCCCAAGCCGAGATGGCCTGGTGATTCCCGATTAGCTCTCCAAATTGTCATAAATTACGAAGAGGGTGCCGAGAACAGCGTGCTTCACGGCGATGCTGGGTCAGAAACGTTCTTGTCGGAAATTATCGGCGCGCAATCTTACTCTGATCGGCACATGAGTATGGAGTCCTTATACGAGTATGGGAGCAGATCAGGATTTTGGCGCCTACACCGACTTATGACAGAGCTCAGAATACCCATCACTGTATTTGGCGTTGCTATGGCGCTCGAGAGAAATCCGGCGGCGGTAGCCGCAATGCAAGAGGCAGATTGGGAGATCGCGAGCCATGCTTACCGCTGGATTGATCATCAGCACATGTCCGAGGATGAGGAGCGAAGACAAATACAGATGGCCGCCGAAATTCACAAAAAGGTCACCGGCGCGGCGCCCGAAGGTTGGTACACGGGTAGAGACAGCCCAAATACGCGCAAACTTGTTATCGATCACGGTGGTTTTTTGTATGACTCAGATTCATACGCGGACGATCTGCCTTACTGGCACTTTGAAGGCGACAGCCCCCACTTGGTCATACCCTACACGCTGGACACCAACGACATGCGATTTGCCACCAGCCAGGGATTTAACTCCGGCGACCAATTTTTCACTTATTTGAAAGACTCTTTCGACGAGCTCTATGAAGAGGGCCAAGAACATCCGAAAATGCTCAACGTAGGACTCCACTGTAGGATTGCAGGCCGACCTGGCAGGACGCGCTCACTGCGTCGATTTTTAAAATATGTTCTGCAGCACGAGGACGTTTGGCTTTGTCGGCGGATTGATATCGCTAAGCATTGGCACAAACATCACAAACCAGTTCCGGCTTAGACTTAGCGAGCACCGCCCACAGCTTCGAGATAGGCAATCATCGCGGCACGTTCTGTCTCTTTCAATTCGGTCAGGTTGGCCAACGGCATATACCCAGATACCAAAGATGTAATAGCTCTCTGCCTATAGGCTTTTAGCGATTCGAAATTTTCAAAGACAATTCCGCCAGGTGCCGCCGCGTAACCAGGAAAACTTGGGTTCTTGGCATGGCAAGTGGTGCAGTGCTTTTTCAGGAGTTGCTGAAACTGCACCGAGGACAAGGAATTCTTGTTGGCTATAAAGCTATTCGCCCGCGCCATCTTCTGTTCTGTAATTTGCCACGTTGTTACGGCAACCACTAATAGAAAGGATGCCGCGCTTATCACCAACACGCTCGGACGGATCTTCCCTGAGTGTTTGAGATTAAAGAAGTGGCGCGCATAGGCGGCGCTTAGACAGAGGGTGAGCACTACCAACCACGACCAACTATGACCAAGCGCGAACGCAAAATGGTTAGCCAGCATGCAGAAAACTACGGGTAGAGTGAGATAGTTATTGTGAAGCGATCGCTTGCGCGCTAAGAGGGCAGGACCTGGATCGACTGCCTCACCACTTGCTATTGCAGCTAAGAGCGCTCGCTGCCCTGGAATGATTCCAAGGAACACGTTTGCTGCCATTATGCTCGCAATAACCGCCCCAGTATGGATGGTGGCAGCCCTATCGCTAAAAAGCTGGAACGCCACCCAACATAGAAATGCAAGCCAAAGGGTCACCGAAATCGATAAGGTTTGGTTCGACAAATTTCGTCTTCTTACGATCAACTCATAACCAAGTACACCTGAACTCAGGAAACCTATAGACGCTAAGATGGCAATCGTGGGTTCACGAACAAAACTATCGTCGTCAACAAGAAATGTCTGCGCCCGGCCATAGTAGACGAGCACAAGCAGAGCCGTACCAGTTAACCAAGTGCTGTACGCCTCCCACTTAAACCAATGCAGCGTTTTGGGCATGACTGGCGGAGCGAGTTTGTATTTCTGAACCTCATATATGCCGCCACCATGAATGGCCCAGAGTTCCCCCTGAAGGCCCAACCCTTTTTTGTTGGGGGAAATCTCCTCAAGGCTCATATCCAACCAAACAAAATAAAAAGAGGCGCCAATCCAAGCGATGGCAGTGATGATATGCGCCCACCGGACCAGCAAAGTTATCCATTCATACAATAAGGCGTCCAAATCAGCCTACCTCCGCACGATCAAACACCACTTCCCCAGCTACGTAGGTTCGGGCGATGCTGCGATCATCGCCTAGGAACATGAGCGCGAATAATTCATCGGGTAAGTTTTCGCAATGCTCCAACCGATTCCCTAATGCACGGGGTTGATCAAGATCCAAAAGCACCATATCGGCAAAAAAACCCGGGCGCAGTTGACCAATGCTGTTGCCTAATCCCAGAGCATCCGCGTTACCCTTAGTGATTGACCACAACGCCTCATACGGATGCCACTCATATCCAGCTAAATGGGCTACCTTGAACCCCTCGGCACACGTATGAAGCATAGAGAGCCCGGTGCCGCCGCCAACGTCGCTGCCTACAGAAAAATTGGAATCCGGAATAGATTCAATATCTAAAAGGCCACTACCTAAAAATAAATTTGAGCTGGGGCAGAACGCAATTTTACTGCCAGCCAGGAATAACCTCTTTCGCTCGTCTTCACTCAGGTGAATTCCGTGCGCGAATGTGCTTCTTGTCGTCGCCAGACCTGCTTGCTCATAAACCTCAAGGTAATCTCCTTGCTGCGGGAAGAGCGAGCGCACAGTGTCGATCTCCTGCAAGTTCTCCGAAATATGGGTCTGCACGTATAAATCCGGATGACTGGCAAGCAAGTCACTGCAATGCGAGAGCTGTTCCTCACTGGAAGTCACTGCGAATCGCGGCGTTAGCGCATACTTCAATCGACCTCGCCCATGCCATTTTGCAACCAGCCTCTCGATGTCATCTCGGCAATCGGCCGCATTTTGCAAAAGCTTCACCGGCGCGTTTCTGTCCATCATCACCTTACCGGCCACTAAACACATATTTTTCGCGCTAGCAGCGACGAACAGTGACTCGCATGCGTGTTCATGAACGGTCGAAAACACTTGGGCGCACGTAGTGCCTACAGATAACAGTTGATCGACGAAATTAGCCGCTTTAATTCGTGCAAAGTCGTGGTCGGCGTAACGCAATTCTGCAGGGAAGGCGTGTCGATCCAACCAATCAAGAAGCTCGCTAGACTGTCCAGCAATAATGTCTTGTTGCGGCATATGCACGTGGTTATCTATAAAACCGGGAACCAACAAATGTGGTCGTAAATCCTCGTAGGAAACTCCGTTAGGCATCTTCGCGAAATAATCATCCGCCGAGAGCACCTCAACAATTAGACCTCCCTCACAAACCACAAAGCCGTCGTCGTAGTAATCCAAAACGACTTCGCCCTGCACATCCTTATCTAGGCTCAAGAGTCTCGCTCGAAGGCTCACACGATCGCTCAACTAACTGCCCCTGTAGGTGGTGTAACCAAATTCGTTTAAGAGCAACGGCAAATGGTAGTGAGCTTGATCGCCGCTCAACCGACAGACGACCTCAATGTAAGGGTAAAAATGATTTGCGATGCTGGCTTCATCTCCAACAAGAAAACGTAGTCGATAAATGCCCGGTAGCAATCTTGTGGTGCCTTCCCATTCGGATACCCGGCCTGATCTATCCGTTATCCCTTTTGTTATAAAATCACCGTCTTCATTCAGCAAAGAAACCGCCAACCCTCGTTGCGGCATGCCGGTGCTCAAATTGAGAACATGCGTACTTAGCGTTAAATACTCGCTTTTTTGTCGCTCTATCGATTCAGACATAAAGATTAACTCTCATCGAAAATATCTTGTAATCGCGATTGAGTAATCCGCTGGTGCTCTGCCGCGGCATTCGCGAATTCAGTTGCAGTCGGATTGTTTATGCGCATGTTGAGAATTTGCAGCATTTCATCAGCGCTTTTCCCTTTCGCATAGACGATAAAAATAAAGCCATGGCGCTCGTAGTACGCTTTATTTTGTTGGGCCAATTCCTCTATGACCGCTTCGCTTGATGACAATACCTGCCCTTGTTCACTTTTTGCTAGACGATTTTCTTTACCATCCGAAAATTTCTCTTTCAGTATTTCGACATCACCAATCAATGGGTGCAAAGCCAGCGCCTTGTGTTGCTCTGCATCCGGCAAAGCCTGCCACTCAACAGCCGCGTTTGCTCGAAGTTCGTCAAAACTTCCAAAGGGCCTCAACGCAACTAAATTCTTAGACCACAGAGCGGATTG
>ERZ802819.639-NODE-639-length-23185-cov-13.5913_pt1 | contig 23185 bp, 22 predicted proteins | sample MGYA00345647_ERZ802819 | MGnify/ENA primary metagenome ERZ802819 (study PRJEB30503, sample SAMEA104212355) | marine metagenome | biome: Westerlies Biome; feature: [SRF] surface water layer (ENVO:00010504) within the epipelagic zone...; material: water...
CTAATGATGCAGAAGATATTTTATCTGAATTTGATTCTAGAACTAACCCTGAACCAGAACCAACACCTGAACCAACACCTGAACCAACACCTGAACCAACACCAGAACCTGAACCAACACCAGAACCTGAACCTGAACCAACACCAGAACCTGAACCAACACCAGAACCTGAACCAACACCAGAAACTTCGATCACATCTGAAAATTCTAACAAATCAAATATCACTGAAGAACGAAATATAATTTTCATTGGAACTAAACCTATAATGAGTTATGTTTCTGCAACCTTGACTCAACTTTCCACTAGACCTAGTATTACAATTAAAGCTCGAGGAAAAAGAATTACTCAGGCAGTTGATGTATCTCAAATGATTGTTAAAAGAATGGATACTGTTGGTTATGTAATTAGTGACGTTCGAATTTCTTCTGATTCACTTACTTCCCAAGATGGAAAACAGAGAAACGTTTCTAATATGGAAATTGATATTACAAAAGAATAATTTAAGGAATATTTTTTTTATTATTTTAACAATTATTGTTGTTATTTTTTTTCTCACATATGATAAATCATGCGGTATTGATCATATGTATATTTTAAATGAAATAAAAATTTATGAAAAATCTCTTAATCCTGAATTCTGTCAAGAAGTCCTTGAAAAAATAATTTTTTATAATGATAGTTGTACTCCTGTAATTGAAATTTTAGATTGTGGTTAATTAATTACATCTGTCAAAAATGTAATTCCGAAATAAATCAATACTGCACTTAATGCCAACATAATTATTTTATAATTTGTATTTGAAATAATTTTTTTACTTTTTGATATTAAAAATGCAGTAGATCCTAACCATACAAAATCCATCCAAACATGCAATACAAATACAATTAAAATTCCTACAAATGCCCATATTGCCATTGCATCTGAAATTAATTTTAATCCAATTGTTAACCACCAAATTATAAAAAATGGGTTTAATGCACTTAGTAAAACTCCTGTAATGATTGGTCCTTGCTTCAGTTTTGTTTCAGATTTTTTATTTTTCTTTAATGTTGATTTAATTTGTATAAATGCAAATACAAAAAGTGTAATTGCACCTAAAATTGAAATAATTGTTTTAAATTCTGGAAAAATTTCTAACGACAAAATTCCAATTCCTAATAAAATTACTAATGGTAATTCTACAAGTGAATGTCCTATTGCAATTTTAATTCCTGCTTTAGTTCCCTGCTTTAATCCGTATGTGATGTTTGCTGCAAATAATGGACCTGGTGACATTACTCCTGACGCTGAAATTATTATGACGATAATTGCAAATTCAATGATGTCGCTCATAATTTTTTCATATATTTCTCATTAGAACAGAATTACCTGTACATTGAATCTTTGAGATGGGTTGATTCTTCTTGTGTTTCTTTAATTGTTGCTTCAGCTTTTTCAGCTTCTTTTTGTAAGGATGGAATGTCACATGAAGCTCCTGGAATTAGTTTTGACATTGACATACACAAATCTGCACTGGATTTAAAATCTGGGCCATCTCCTAATGTATTGAAAATTATTACAATGACGTCTTGATTTGTTATACTTCCTTCATTTAGTAACATCCCTGGTATTCCTGGAATTGTTCCATGATCTAAAATTTTTAATCCTGCTTCCTCTATTTTTTTTCTGGCTGAATCAGTACTTCCTACACCCATCATTTCAGAATTTTCTTTATCTGATTTTATTGCAACACTGCTAACAATTAATTTAATTTTGTGTGTTTTTGCCCATTGCAACATTGCATCTGAAACTTGTCTATGTAATGATTGATCTAAATTAAGATATGATGAAAATACTCCTACTTTCAAATCTTCATTAACAAAAATTCTTGATGGATAATTTGGTTTTCCATTTTTAATTACGCTGATTGGTGGGAATGTTTCTGAATCAATAACTCCTCCTAATTCAAATTGTGATGTATGAATCATTGATTCTGTAGCAATTGCACTGCTAAATCCTACTGAAGGAAATCCGTCAATCAAATAACCTCCTTCTAAATTGATTTTTTTAAATTCTTTAATGTTGATCTCATTAGATGTCATGATTATTCTGTAATTTTATTAAATAATAGGCTTTTCTGGACATCTGTTCAAGAAAAATTTTTACTTTGCTTAGAAACCTAGTTGATTAAGCAAACTTTAAACCGCCTTATTTTATTAGAATTGCTATGGCAGGTAGAATTAAAGTTGCTTTAGTTGGTATTGGCAATTGTTTTTCAGGATTAATTCAAGGAATTGAATATTATCGACAAAACCCTTCCCAAGAGGTAATTGGAATTATTCACGATAAATTAGCAGGATATGGTATTCATGATATTGACTTTGTGTGTGGATTTGATGTTGGTGAAAACAAAGTAGGCCAACCCCTCAATGAAGCAATTTATGCATACCCAAACATGGTTGATTGGATTCCAAAAGATACTATGCCTAAAACTGAGGCAAAAGTGTATCAAAGTCCATTGTTAGATGGTGTCGGAATATGGGTTGAAAATCGTGTAAAACCTATTGATACAAAATTAACTGATGCTGAACTTGCAGAAAATGCAAAAAAAATTCTTAAAGAAACCGGTGCTGAAATTCTTGTCTCATATTTGCCAGTTGGTTCTGATAAAGTAACAGAATTCTGGGCTCAAGTATGTCTGGATACTAATACTGCTTTTGTTAATTGTATTCCTTCATTCATTGCATCTGATGAAACTTGGGCAAAAAAATTCCAAGAAAAAAATATTCCATGTATTGGTGATGATATTAAAGGTCAAGTGGGTGCAACTATAGTTCATAGAACATTGGCAAAATTATGTAATGATCGAGGTACAAAAATTGAAAAAACATACCAAATCAATGTTGGTGGTAATACTGATTTTCTTAACATGAAAGAGCAAGATCGACTAGTTTCTAAAAAAATATCAAAAACTGAGAGTGTTCAAAGTCAACTTGATGAACGATTAGATGATGACCAAATTTATGTTGGTCCTTCTGATTTCATTCCTTTCTTAGGTAATACTAAACTAATGTTCATGCGAATTGAGGGAAGACAATGGGCAAATATTCCTTACAATATGGAAGTTCGCTTAGACGTTGATGATAAAGCAAATTCTGCTGGAATTGTAATTGATGCAGTTAGATTGGCAAAAATTGCATTAGACAGAGGGATTGGTGGTCCAATAAAATCTGCCAGTGCTTACTTGATGAAGCATCCTATTGAACAAACATCTGATGTTCAAGCAAGACAAGATTGCGAACAATTTGTTGCTAACGAATAATTTTAGGCTCAATTATTTTTAAATCATATTTTTACAAAGTTATTTCATAATTACCTCCATTACGAAAAATTTGATAATGTAACAAGAAAAATTAATCAATAGAGTCAACAAAAATTGTTAATCATCGATTATCCTATCGAATTTGAAATGATCTACATTGGTACATGTAAAAAAAGTAGAGATCTTTGGATTCAAATCATTTGGATTTAGAAATACTACTGTTAATTTTGAACCTGGGCTTGTATCGATCTCAGGTCCAAATGGTTCTGGAAAAAGTAACATCTTGGATGCCATCATTTTTGCAATGGGTGAAAATAAACCAAAAGTTATGAGAGTTGATAAACTTCGATCACTGATTCATGATATTGAAGGTAGTGGTCGCCGTGGCCCCAAAATGGCAAGATCAAGTGTACACTTTGATAATACGGATAGAAAAATCCCTGTCGATAGTGATGTTGTTGAAATTACTAGAGAACTAGATGAAAATGGTGATAATACCTATTATCTAAACAAAAAGAAAACTCAACGTAGTCATATTCTAGATTTACTAGATATGGCAAATGCTGGATTGGGCCAACTTAATGCTGTACAACAAGGAACTGTAACTAGAATTTCTGAATTTACTTCAGAAGAAAAAAGAAAGACTATCGAGGATTTAATTGGACTCTCTTATTTTGATGAAAAAAAATCTGAATCCATAAAACAACTTGATGAAGCTGATAGACGTCTTGAGATTGCACTTGCAAAAATGGGTGAAATTAAGAAACGTATTGATGAATTGGAGGAAGAACGGAATCAAAAATTACGTCATGATATTCTTGAACGTGAATTAAATCGATACAAAGCCATATCTGCTGCAAATAAAATGAAGACGATTTCTCTACAAAAATCCGAAAAAGAAGGGAAATTAGATGGTTTGAAATTACAAATTACTACTTTAGATGGTGAGAGGTCTATCTTAAGAGATGAAATTAGTGTCTTAGATACTGAAAAATCAAAATTAATGAATGCTGCAAATGATTACACTCAAGCTAAAGCCACTCTTGATGCTGAAATTAGTTCTGCAATGGAACAATATGAAATTGATAATACTGCAATATCTGCATCAAATAAAAGACTTGAACAAATTAACACCAGACTGCCTCAAATAAAAATTGAATTAGAGGAAATTGTAAATGCTAGAGCTGACATTGATTCACAAATACAAAAAATCAAGGATTCCATAGAAATTACTAATGGAGAAAAAAATAAAATTAATCATGATTTAGAATTAATTGATTCGGAACGTAACAAAATTTTAACTGAACAATCTGAAGCTGCAGCAAAAAAATCTGAAATTGATAATAAAATAAAAATTCTAACTGATCAATCTAATAATGTCAAACTAAAACTTTCTAAAATTTTACATGAAAAAGAAGAATCTGAATTAAAAATAAAATCTAATTCTGAAAAATTAAATGAATTGGAAAAAGACATTATAGAGCTAACCAATTTAGAATCAAAATTATCATCATTGACAAATAATCATCAAGCTACTATTTCTGAATTAAAATCTAGAATTTCAAAATTAAAAACAAAAAAATTAAAAATAATTCATGATATGGATGAATTAGGATTTATTTTAGAAAAATCTGACAAAGCTGCTAATCAATATGAATCAAAAATAAAAACCGTGAAAGGTTTCATGCATGAAGATTATACTGTTGCAAAATTAAAAGAGGATGCTGACAAATTGGGAATAGATGGCTTAGTTTATGAAATGATTTCTTGGGATAAAAAATATGAGCGCTCTGTTCTTGCTGTTAGTTCTGATTGGATTAAGGCATTAGTGGTAAAAGATTTTGCAACATTACTTGGTATTGCTGAAGTTGCTAGGAGTAAAAAACTTCCAAAATTAAAAATTATTCCCCTTGACGCTATACCCAAATTCAAACTTTCCATGCCTAAGGAATCTGGAATTATTGGTGTCTTATCTGATTTTGTTAAGTGTGCTGATGCATACTCTGCCCTCAAAACATTCCTTTTTGGAAATATTATTCTGGCTGACAGTCGTGAATCAGCTTACAATTTATCCCAATTAGGATACAAATCTGTAACTCTTGAAGGGGAATTCTTTGAAGCTAAGGGCGGTACTGTTGTAATTGATATAAATTCAAAAATCTCAAAATTAACTAAATTAATTTCCATGAGTAGTGATATTGATGGATTAATTCAATCTATCAGTCTGATTAAAAAATACATGTTAAAGAAAAAATATTCATTAAAAAAATTGGAAGACTCAATACAATCGTACTCTGATAGACTATCTATTTCTGAAAATGCTTTAACATCTGCATCTGAAAATTATACCAATCTAAAATCTAGAATTATTTCTGCAAAAAATACAAAAGTACAACTAACAAAAAGAATTTCTGATTTGACATCAAGAAATAATATTATATCATCTGAAGTTTCTACTAATGAATCTCATCTTGAATCTTTACTTGATCGTATAGGAATTGTTGAACAAAATTATGCTAGTGGAGAACAAACTAGAATTGCAAGTGAATTATCAAAAATAAATATTAAAAAATCTGATATTGAAAAATTGTATACTTCAATTATGAATGATTACCGTGATAAATCCTCACAACTAACAACTATGCAAACACAAGATAATCGTGAAAAATCTCAAACAGCTCGATTAAGTGATGAAGAAAATTCTTTACATTTGGAGTCTGAACAGATTGAATCAAAAATTGATGATTTGGAAAAACAAAAAGATCCTAAACGAGAAATTTTGGAAGGTTTAAGACAAAAGGAACAAGAATTAATTTCAACATCTGGTTCATCTATTGGAGAAGTTCAAGAAATAGATAGTAAACTCAAAACTTTAACTGAAAAAGATATGGATTTGACCAAACAAATTAATAATTTTGAGCGTCAATCTGATTCATTAAATCGTGATTTACATGATTTGATTGAAAATGAGACAAAACTACAACAAATTCTTTCTGCATTTGGATTTGATAAAAATATGGAAACATTTGATGTTGATCCAATTGTTCAGGGATTGACTACTGAATTATCGTCTCTAAATGCACTAAATGCAAAGGCTCCTGAAACATATCTTGAAGTTTCTTATGGGTATAGGTCGATGTCTGTTAGAAAGAATTCATTGGAGGAAGAAAGAACAGGAATTGTTAGGTTTATTGAAAGTATTGAAAGAGATAAACGACAAACTTTCTTGGATGCATTTGATAAAGTTGATAAAGAAATTCGATTAATTTTCAATAAAATGACTGGCGGTAATGCTTGGTTGGAATTACAAAATGAGGATGACATATTTAATTCTGGAATATCTTATTTGATTCAATTTCCAAATAAACCCAAAAGAGAATCTACTTCTATTAGTGGTGGTGAAAAAACACTTGCCGCAATTGTATTCGTTCTTGCATTACAAAAACTCAAACCTTCTCCATTCTATTTGTTTGATGAAGTTGATGCACATCTTGATGCACCTAATGCTGAAAGATTATCTACAATTCTGGAGGAAAGATCAAAAGAAAGTCAATTCATTATGGTTTCTCTAAAAGATTCAGTTATACAAAAAGCAAAATTGATTTATGGTGTTTTCCCAAAGAATGGGGTTTCAAATGTTGTGACCTATAAGGATAAACGCGTACCTTCTGTTAAGACTACTTAGCTAATTTTAACATGACATGCTGAATAATGTTCATTTCCTACTTCTTCCAAATTTGGTTCAATTGAACACTTTTCAATTTCATATGGGCATCTATCTCTAAATTTACATCCACCATTTTTTTTAACTCCTGATATTTCTTTAATTCTGATCACTCTATCTTTGTTTAAATTTTCAGGATTTGGTTCTGAAATTGCATCAATTAATGCCTGAGTGTATGGGTGTTTTGGATTATCTAATACTTGGTTAATTGGACCTCTTTCCACAATTTTCCCTAAATATAAAATTCCAATATTTTGACCAAAATATTTGGCTGTTGCTAAATCATGTGTAATGTAGATAAATGAAATATTGTATTTTTTTTGTAATTCTCTCATTAATTCTAACACCTCGGCTCTAATTGATACGTCTAGCATTGATACTGGTTCATCAGCTAAAATGATTTTTGGTTTAATTGCTAATGCTCTAGCTAAAACTACTCTTTGCCTTTGACCTCCAGATAACATGTGTGGGTATTTTCTACTAATTTCTTCAGCTGGTTCTAGTTTAACTTCTTTTAATACTTCAATTACTCTATTGTTTATTTCCTCTTTATTCATGATGTTGTGAATTTCAAGTGGTTCAGAAATAATATCTTTAATTCTCATTCTGGGATTGATTGAATCATATGGATCTTGATGAATCATTTGACAATTCATTCTAATTTTTTCTAAATTTCTTTTTTGATTATCTATGTGTTCCTGCTCAAAAATAATTTTTCCAGAATCTGCTTTAATTGATTTTAAAATTAATTTTGCTATCGTTGATTTTCCAGAACCTGATTCTCCTGCTAATACAAAAACTTCTCCCTGTTTTAATGAAAATGAGACATCATCTACAGCTTTTACTGTGGAAGTTTCTGATGTAAAAATTTTCTTTTTGATGAAATATTTTTTTAAATGTTCAATTTTTAATATTTCTGTCAATGTTTGTATGTATTTTATCCAGTATATCAAGAAATATGTTCTGTGCGTAATTTTTGTGAGAAGAATTTTAAGTTAATCAAAAAAGGAATTATTGTTTGAATAATTTCTCTGATAAAAAATTAGATTATAAACAATATGTTGTTGATTCTAAACTTCGTTATTTTAAACCTCATGCAACAAAAATCGAAAAATCTTTTGCTGAAGAAATATCTTTTAGTCTATCTCAGAATTCAAAATTTATCAATCCAAAATTTTTTTATGATTCTAAAGGTTCATCACTGTTTGAATCCATTTGCTTACTGCCTGAATACTATCCAACTAGAACTGAACTTGGTATTTTAAAAAATTTGGAATCTGATTTACTACCTTTTCTAGATGAGCAAACCAAATTGGTTGAACTTGGAAGTGGTGCATCAGTAAAAACTAGAGTTCTAATTGACATTTTTACAAAATTACAGACTAAAACTGAATATTTTCCGATTGATATTTCTGAAATCCTTACTGAAAGTTCAGAGCAATTGTTGAAAGACTATGACACTTTACACATTACTGGGATAATTGATACTTATGAGGGAGGTTTAGAATTCCTAAAAAATTATGATGAGAAAAAAAATCTAATAATTTTTCTTGGTTCTAGTTTTGGGAATTTTACTCCAAATAGTGGAAAAGAATTTTTAAAAAATATTTTTTCTACAATGAAATCAGGTGATCTTTTTTTAATTGGTTTAGATTTAGTTAAGGATAAAAATATTTTAGAATCTGCTTATAATGATTCTGCAGATATTACTGCTCAATTCAATCTCAATGTTTTATCAAGAATTAATGATGAACTTGATGCTGATTTTGATCTTAACAATTTTTCACATTACTCAATTTATAATGAAATTGATCAACGAATTGAAATGAACTTAAAATCTCTCGTATCTCAATCTGTAATTATCTCAAAATCTAATTTGCTTTTAAATTTAGAAAAAAATGAATTAATTCACACTGAATATTCTCACAAGTATCAGGTGAACCAAATTAAAAAAATACTTTGTGATGCTGGATTTGAAATCAAAAAAATGTGGTTAGATGATAAAAAATATTTTTCATTAACCTTGGTTTCTAAAAATTAAATTTTTTCTACGCATCTAAATCCTGAAAATAACCATCTTTCATCTAATCTGAAGAAATTTCTATAACTTCCTCTGATTGACATATTTGGAGTTCCAAATGATCCTCCTCTCAAAACTTTTTGATTTGTAAACCATTTGTCATTATATTCATCAAAACCTGATTTGAACCCTGGATATCCTACAAATTCTGATGATGTCCATTCCCAAACATCTCCAATCATTTGTTGACATCCTGATGGACTTTTTCCATTGGGGTATGTGCCTATTTCTGTACATCCCCAATGATATGATTCTAATAAATTACAATTTGCTTCTGTTGGACTACTGTTTCCCCATGGAAATGTTGTTTTTTCTTGTTTTTCATCATTCCAACATGCTGCTTTTTCCCATTCTGCCTCTGTAGGTAATCTTTTTCCTGCCCATTTACAATATGCATCAGCTTCATAGTAACTAACATGACATACTGGTTCATTTGGATTAATTTTTCTAATTCCTAAAAAGTCTCTCACATACCATTCTTCATCAATTTCTTCCCAATACATTGGAGATTTCCAATCATTTGATTTGACTTTCTCCCATCCGTCTGATAACCAGTGTTTGTAAGTTTCATATCCTCCATCATTCATGAATTCTAAATATTCTCTATTTGTAACTGGAAAAATTCCTATCTTGTAATCTTCAAGATATGTTTTATGTTCTGGTAATTCGATATCATAAGAAAATCCATTACCATTATAACCCATTTCAAATATTCCTCCTTTTATTTTAACAAATTCCTTTTCTTTGTTTTCTTGAATGCTGATTTTATTTTTTCTTACTGGTAAATATTGTTCAGCAAGAAGATGTTGCAAATCGTATACAAGTAATTCTTGATGTTGACATTCATGATGAAATCCTGTAACAATTAATTTTTTTTCTTGTTCATTTAATTCGTGAGTTTGAATAAATTTTTCAACTTTTTGATTGATTGTATTGAAATATTGGAAAATTTCATTTATTGTTGGTCTTGATATGATGCCTCTAAGTCCTTTGTCGTGAGGGGCACCAAATTGTTGATAATATGAATTCAGATATTCTGATAATTCCTTTGAATGAAATTGATAATTTTTATCTATTTTGCTAATTATGGCCTCATAAATCCAACTGACATGACCAATATGCCATTTTGGTGGGCTCATATATGCTGCAGTTTGAACAACAAAATCATCTTTTTCTAAATTTTTTACTAATTCTAATGTCCTGTTTCTTGTTTCTTTAAATTGCTGTAATAATTCGTTATTTTTTTGTAATTCTGGGTTAACTGTCATTATCTAAAAAAAATATTTTTTGTATTATTGTGTTGCGGTAATAAACTTCCTAGTACCCTCTGGCAAAAATTGGAACAGATGTACTTTGTTGTTTACAATAAATGCACTTTTTAGAAGTATTTTCACTATTAAATGGAATTACTCTTATTTCTGCACCTGTTTCTTCCTTGATTTTTTCTTCACAATCCAATTTTCCACACCATGGAGAATTAAAGAAACCACCTTTTTCCATTTTCATTTTAAATTCATCATAATTTTCAATATCTATTGTATTGCCTGCAGCTTCTGTTTTGGCCTTTTTTAACATCTCTGTTTGTATTTCATCCAAAATTGTGACAATTTTTTCTACTTCATCTAACCCCATTTTCATTTTTTCAAGATTGTATCTCTTGGCAAGAACCATACTCTGATTTTCAATATCTTTTGGCCCAATTTCTATTCTGAGTGGAACTCCTTTTAATTCCCAGTCATTAAATTTGTAACCTGGTGTAAGTTCTTCTCTGGAATCAATATGGATCCTGATATTTTTTAATTCTAGAATATTTGCAATTTCGTTTACTTTTGTTATGACATTTTCTTTGTCGTTATCATTTTTGTAAATTGGTACAATCACTACTTGCATTGGTGCAACTTTTGGTGGTAAAACTAATCCTTTATCATCCCCATGTGCCATTATCATTGCTCCGATTAATCTCCATGAAACTCCCCATGAAGTTTGCCATGCGAAATGTTCTACGTTATCTTTGTCAGCAAATTTAACTTCAAATGGTTTTGAAAAATTTTGTGCTAAGAAATGTGATGTTCCCATTTGCAGTGCTTTTCCATCTGGCATTATTGATTCCATTGTTGTTGTATATTCTGCACCCACAAATTTTTCTTTTTCACTTTTTTTACCTGTTGTGACTGGAATTGCTAATTCTTCTTCAACTGTATTTTTGTAAATATCTAGGATTTTGATTACTTCTTTTTCAGCTTCTTCTTTTGTTGAATGCACTGTGTGTCCTTCTTGCCAAAGAAATTCAGATGTTCTAAGAAATGGTTTGGTTGCTTTAATTTCTGCCCTTAATGCTGTATTCCAAAAATTAATTTTTAATGGTAAATCTCTCCAACTTTGAATCCATTTTGAATATAGTGTATACGCTAATGTTTCTGATGTAGGTCTTAATGCCAATCTATCTCCAACTTCATTTGTTCCTGAATGAGTAACCCAAAAAACTTCTGGATTAAACCCTGCAAAATGTTTTTGTTCTTTTCCTAACAGTGATTCTGGGATTAAAATTGGTAAAAATCCATTTCTAATTCCGTTACGTGCAAATTTTTTATCAAATGTACTTCTTAATGATTCCCAAATTGAGTATCCATCTGGTCTTAGAACAATTAATCCCTTTACCGGTGCATAATCTGCAAGTTTTGCCTTTAAAACTACTTGTGTATACCATTCACTAAAATCCTCTTCTTTTGAGACTGTTATTCCTACGTCTTGTTTACCCAAATCTAATTTTTAAGAATTAATTTAATTAATGAGCCTTTCGTGATATGTTAAAGTTCTACAGTTATTTGAGCGGGTCGCCTTTACAGAAGACTTCTCCCATAACTCTACTTTGAAAATTAGGACATATGAAACATTGTACAAATTGAATATCTTCTTTTAAAACCGGACATTCTACAAACTCCTGTTTCATTCTTTTGAGCATTTTTGGACTAACTCCTTTGAGTTTTAATTTACCTTTATCATCCATCATACCTGATTCTTTTAATTTTGCCTTTAATTCATCTGGGAATTTTACTTTATCTTCAGTTGATAAGATCTTTACATCATATTTTCGTTCAAGTTCTTCTACCATACCATTATGAAATCATTCCGTGATTTATTATTACCGTTTTTGAATATTTTTTCATAGTTTAATACTGTGAATTTGAAAATTTCAAATTAAGATGCCACTACTTTAATATTATTAGATTTTTTTTCAAAATTTAGAAATCCATTGCTAATAATTTTTGATGTTGAGGGTGTACTATTGGACGAAGAATACCTTCCAATTCTTGCAGAAAAATTAAACAAAGAAGATGAGATTTGGGAAATTACTAAACAAGGAATTCAAGGTAAAATTAATTGGGAAGAAGGACTTCGAACTAGAGTTGCTGCATTAAAAGGATTAGACGAAAAAGTATGTCAGGAAGTTGCTGATAACTTGCCTATTATGACTGGTGCTAAAGAAGCATGCCGAATTTTAAAATCTGCAGGTTGGAAAATCATGGCAGTTTCTGGAGGTTTCACATTGATGATGGACCGATTACAAAAAGAATTGGGGTTGGACCATGTTTTTTGTAATGATTTGATTTTTAAAGATGGGAAATTAGATGGCGTAAAAATTAATGTTGATTCTGATAAATCAAAGTCTGCAAAAATAAAAATTGAAGAATGGGGTGAAAAGAAAGAAAATATTGTTTGTGTAGTTGACGGTGCAAATGACATTAAACTATTTGATGTTTCTGGGCTTGGAATTGCATATCGTGCTCAAGACTTGGTGAAAGATTTGGCTACTACTACACTTGAAGAAAAAGATTTGTCCAAAATTTTAGATATAATTAACAAGCATTTCAAATTAGAATTAGAAACTACTGTCTAAACAATTTTTTACTTCTTTGTTTTATGAACAATAATTGAAAATAAATCCCATTCATATTGATAAAGAAATTATTTCTGGTGATGATCTTGCTGAAATTATTTTAAACTCTGCTGATGTTTGTGATGGTGATATTCTTGTAATTGCTCAAAAAATTATCTCTAAACAGGAAGGAAGATTAGTTGAATTATCTACAGTTAATCCATCATTATTATCTGAAGGAATCAGTTCGCAATACAAAAAAGATCCACGCGTTGTAGAATTGGTTTTATCAGAATCTAAAAGAATAGTACGAATGAAAAATGGCTTAATTATAACCGAAACTAAAAATGGGTTTATCTGTGCAAATTCTGGAATTGATGAAAGTAATGTTGTTAATGGGTTTGCTACATTACTCCCATTAAATTCAGATGAATCTGCAGAACAATTAAGAAAAGAAATTTTTAACAAAACGGGTAAAACTGTTGCCATAATAATTTCTGATACTTTTGGACGACCTTTTAGAATGGGTCAGACAAATTGTGCAATAGGTATTTCTGGTTTGCAACCTATTCTTGATTATTCTGGAACTTTTGATTCTTTTAATCGCATGTTGCGTGTTACTGCAATAGCTATTGCTGATGAACTTTCTTCAGCTGCAGAATTAGTTATGGGAAAAACAACTAAGTGTCCTGTAGTGATAATTCGTAATTATTCTTTTAATTCTGACAAACACAGTATTCAGGATTTAATTCGACCTGAAAATGAAGACCTTTTTAGATAATTACTCTTGTTTCTATTTTTAACACCTTAACTGATAAAATATTTTTAATTTTTTACTTAAACTTTAATATGACAAATTTGTTTTGGATATTGAATGTCAGAGTCTGATGAAAAAAAATTAGATGCAACTGGATTATTTTGTCCAGAACCTGTATTTAGAACAAAAATTGAACTTGAAAAAATGCAAGTTGGTGAAATCATAAATGTCTCCGCCGATGATCCTGATGCTGAAGAAGATATTTCTAGATGGGTTACACGAAATGGTCATGAATTATTAAATTTGAATAAGGATGGTTCAGTTACCACCCTCAAAATTAAAAAATTGAAATAATTTTTTTTATTCTAAGATTCTTTTTACTTCTTCATCATAAAATTTTCTAAAATTTAAATTCATAGTCTTCTCATGTTCTAAACAATTAGTACTAATTTCTATTAGTTTTTCTTTGACATTTTTACTCCATTGACTTTGTTGTTTATCTTTTGAATTTATTATGGATGGTGTTTCTTCAATTTCTTGCATTATTTTTTTTAATTCTGTTCCTAATTGGTGGAATTTACTTATTTGTAATAGAAATCTGTCTCCTTTTTCTTTATCAATCAGGTTCATCATATTTTGAACTTGATTGTAATATGCTATGGATGATTCATTATATTTTTGTAGATCTTCAATTCTATTTTGCCAATATTCTTTAGATTTTTTTTCTTCAATTTTGTAGCTGAATTGATTTTTTGCTAAAATTGAACCTAATTTCATAAGTTTTTCACTATTTTCTTTTACTTTATTTTTAATTTCATTAGATTCTGAATTCATATATTTTACTTAATTTTTGTATTAAAGAACTTGACTTTTCTGACTATTCCATGCTTTATCTAATTGATCTGAATATTCTTTAAGACATTTCTCACAAAATGAATCCCATTCTCCAATTTTTAATTTATTAAAAAATTTTAATGTCCATTGATAATTTGGTTCTTTTTTGTATTGAAATTGTTGAATTGTGTAAATATCTTTTTGATAAAATTTCTTCAAACATTTATTGCATTTGGCATTTTTATTTGTCTGCATTTTCTGTAAGGAATTTATCTACATCAATTGCTGCCATACATCCATATCCTGCAGCTGTAATTGCTTGTCTGTAACTTCTATCATGTACATCTCCTGCTGCAAAAACTCCTTCCATGTTTGTATGTGTTTTATTTTTTAAAACAATGTATCCTTCATCATCCAAATCGATTTGATTTTTAAATAATTCTGTATTTGGTTGATGCCCAATAGCAACAAACAATCCTCCTACTTTGATAGTTTTTTGTTCATTTGTTTTTAGATTTTTCAAAACAGCTTGTTGCATCTTTTCATCCCCGTTAATCTCTACCACTTCTGAATCCCAATGGAATTGTATTTTTTCATTATTCATAGCTCTTTCTTGCATAACCTTACTTGCTCTTAATTCGTCCCTTCTGTGTACCACGTGCACTCTAGTTGCAAATTTTGTAAGAAATGTTGCCTCTTCAATTGCAGAATCTCCTCCACCTACAACAATTAATTCCAAATTTCTAAAGAATGGACCATCACATGTTGCACAATATGATACTCCTTTACCTGAAAATTCTTCTTCACCTGTAATACCCATTTTTTTAGGATTTGCCCCTGTTGCAATAATTACGGCCTTACTCTCATATTCTTCTGAACCTGTTAAAACTTTGTACGGTGCACGTCTAAAATCTACATCTACTGCAATATCATCAATTATGGTGGTACCCATTCTTTGAGATTGTTTTCTCATATCTATCATTAGATCTGGACCCATTATGCCGTTTTCAAATCCTGGATAATTTTCTACTTCTGTGGTATTGACTAGTTGACCTCCAGGCAAAATTCCTGATAAAATTAATGTGTCATATCCTGCTCTTGAACAATAAATTCCTGCCGTATATCCTGATGGTCCTGCTCCAATAATTATGACATCAAATTTTGTTTTCTTTTTGTCAGGGATCTTTGGTCCATCATTATTAGTTTCTAAAACTGCTGCACCTGCATCTGCTGCCATCATAGTGAATGATGTTTTTATTTCATTAATTTAAGTCAATATCTCATTCTATCATGTACTATTTTTCATTTCATTTAGAATCTTTGAATGTTGATTACATAATGATTGATTTTTGATCTGTGAAATGAATAGATCTTTTTGCCAATGTGCATTAAACAACCTACATTGAGCATCATTACAAAAAGCATCCCCTGTTTCATAATACATGATTGATTGTAGTAGATACCCTTCAATAATTTCCGGTAATCTGTCATCGTCATATTCTAAAAATTCTCCTTTGTATTTTTCTCTAATTGTTTCTTCTAATTCATTTGAAAAATTTGTCACTAGATCCATGTAGTATTGCTTGGGTTTTGCTGGAGCTTCAATGATTCCAGTAGTTGAAATAATTATTGGATTTGAGCCTACCCATGCTCTTGCATGGTATTTGTAATCATCAAAATCAAATGTACCTGTTAATTTATTTGTAAAAATTATGTGAAGCATATTTTCGATATTTTCTGCTACTGGTGTGATTTCTTCAATAACTTTATTCATTTCAATTCCATCGTAAATGGGAATCTCTTTTTCTCTAGACATGTCTAAATTTTCTGATTCCATTGAAATTTCCTTAAATGATGGCTTATGTTTTTGAAATGGTTTTTTTAAATCAAATACTCTTGTATTTGCAATTTTTTCATATTCTTTTTCATTTAATTTTTTAAAAATATTTTCTCTAATCTCACTGTTAATTCCAAATGTTTGCATAATGAATTTTTGAATATTTTTTAAATCTAATTTTGAAACAGATGGTTCATTATATAATATAATTTTTGAAATTTTCACTGAATATTCTGGGAATTTAAATTATTTATCTTTCTAACTCTTTGATTTTTTCTGCTGCAATCTCTGCTGCTCTTTTTCCAGAATACAACATTGAACCAAATGTTGGTCCCATTCTTGCTAAACCATGAGTTTCAGTAACTGACATTCCTGCTGCAATTAAACCTGGATATACTTCACCTGTTTTGTGAACAACATGCTCTTCTCCATCGTTAACATACATTGGTTCCATTCCTTTCCATTCTGCAAGTCCTCTATCTACTAATCTTTTTACTCCAACAGAATCGTGACCTGATGCATCTATGATTATTTTAGCTTCAAATGCAACTGGATCTACACAAGTAATGTTTCGTGGCAATGCTGATACTGGCATCCAGTTAACAACAATGCCTGCAACTCTTCCATTTTTTAATACTAGATCGTCGAATTTTGTTAATTGAAGGAATTTAACTCCTGCATCACATGCACCTGCAATTAATTTTGATACTGCATGTGGTCCTGGTGTTAAGTATAACCCGTCTTGAACTTTTTTGTATGGAACTCCTAACTCATCCCATATTTTTTGAGCTGGCTCTCTTACTGTAACTGGATTCATCATGTATCCTCCTAACCAATAACCTCCTCCCAGATAGTTATTTTGTTCAATGACTAAAACTTTGTAACCTAAATTTGATAATTCTCTACTAGCAGTTAATCCTGCAGGACCTGCACCGATTATGATTACATCTGACTCTGCTCTGTCAATTAACACATCATGAAATTCATTTGCAATTGCACGTGTAATTTCTACTTCACGAACGTCTGTAAATATTTTTGATGATTGCTCTGCAACTGTAGCTTCTTGCATAGTGATATTCTCTCTTTTATCCATAAATACATTCGCACGTACAAATTAGGTTATACTAACCTGTTTTTTCAATGAATAAACCGGAAAATTTTGTTTGTTTCTTGAAATTTTATACTAAAACATACCAATATCAAAAATTTATAACCAAACCCCATTGAATTTTATTGTATTGACTATATCTGATTTGACTCATTCTAAAGTTGATTCTGTCTCCCCTAAAATTAATTGGGCTAGGGTTGATGAAGCTGATAATTTTGCTGAAACTGTAAAATTATATCGCCAAGGTAAATACGATGAAGCTAGTTTTAGACGATTCAGATTACAACATGGTGCATATGGAACCAGAATGACTAGTGATTATGCAATGGTTCGTGTTAAATTACCTGCTGGTGAAATTTATCCAAAACAATTTGAAAAATTATCTAAACTTAGTGAACAATATTCTATAGGAAGTGCTCATTTTTCAACTCGTGAAAATATCCAATTACACTGGGTAATTTTAGAAGATGTTTCTGAAATTTTTAGATCACTTGCAGAAGTTGGTTTAACTTCTAGAGAAGCATGTGGTAATTCTGTTAGAAATGTAATGTGTAGTCCTCTTTCTGGTGTTTGTAGTGACGAAAAATTTGATTCAACTCCTTATGCTTTAGCAACTGCTAAATTTTTCTTACGTAATCCTATGGCTCAAAGTCTTCCCCGTAAATTCAAATTTAATTTCACTTGCTGTGAAAAACATGGGATGGTTAGAATGGTTGATGTTGGTTTAATTCCTGAAATTCGCCAAGTTGATGGTTCTGACCAAAAAGGTTTTAAAATTTTCCTAGGTGGTGGATTGGGTAACAAATCATTTGTTGGACATCAATTAGAAGACTTTACTCCTGAAGAAGATTTACTTTATACTTCTATTGCTGTCATGAGAATATTTGATAGATTGGGAGATAGAAAAAATCTTGCAAGAAACAGAATGCGCTATCTTGTAAATGACATGGGCTGGGAAAAATTCCAAAACCTTGTATTGAAAGAAAGAGCAATTGTTAGAGCTACGCAATCTGTAGTTACTAGATTAAAAGTTGATACTACTCCCGACAAAATTACCCGACCATTAAAAATTAGTGATGAAACTGGTGGATCTGCCCCTGATGGTTATGCAAGATGGCTAAAAACCAATACTGTAAAACAAAAGCAATCTGACTATCGTTCTGTGTTTATTACTTTAGAAGCTGGAGATATTACTTCAAACCAATTATCTGCATTAGCTGATGTTATTCGTGACTTTTCTTCTGAAGGTAAAGCTAGAACTGGATTTGTACAAAATGTCGCATTAAGATATGTTCATGAGGATGACTTGATTCCATTATATTCTAAATTATTGCAATCAGGACTTGCAAAATCTGGCGCCTTGACTATGACTACACCTGTAGGTTGTTCTGGAACTACTTCTTGTAATTTAGCATTAACCAATTCTCATAGATTGGCAAAAGAAATTCAAAGAAAATTCTTAGAATTGAAACTTGATGAAGATGATGATTTAACAGATTCTTCAATTAAGATCAGTGGATGTCCAAACTCCTGTGGACAACATGGAATTGCAACCATTGGTTTCTTTGGAGGAGGTGGACGTAATGGTAAAGATATGTATGCAAATTACCAAATGTCTCTTGGTGGTAGATTTGATGGCGAGACTATGTTGGGTCAAACATGTCTTAGAGTTCCTGCAAAAAGAGTGATTCCAGTAATTTTAAAAATAATTGAATTGTTTAAAGAAAATAAAAAATCTGATGATACATTGAAATCTTGGATTCATAGAATTGTAAATGACAGTGAAGATTCTGCTGTTAAATCCATTAATGATATTAAAAAAATCTTGGAGCCTCTAATTGTTCCTCCAAGTATAGATGATGATCCTGATTTCTATCTTGATTATGGTAGCGATACTAGTTATCACACAAAAACTGGTAAAGGTGAATGTGCTGCTTGACTCAATCAGTTAAAATTACTTCTGACATTGATTCGGTTCGTTCAGAAATTCGTGATAATAGTATACGAGTAATAGATGTGAGACGTGAGGGTGATTACAAACAAGATCATATTCCTAACTCTGTAAATTTACCTTTGGCAACATTACTATCTGATGATAGTCCTGAAAATGTTTTGAAACTTGTAAATTCAATGGGCATTGATGATGAAACTCCTGTAGTTGTTTATGATGACACTTTTGGTGCATTGGCATCTAGAGTGGCTTGGACATTGGAATGGATTGGTCATTCAAACGTTACTTTACTTGAAACCACATATGGTAATTGGAAATCATTAGGATTAGAAAATGATTCAAAAGTTCCTGATGTTTCTAAAAAAGATCATTCAATGAATCTACAATCTGATATTTTGGCAACATCTGATTATTTAGAATCTGCAAAAACTCGAGATGATGTAATTTTGATTGATAATCGAGAACGATTAAACTATTTGGAACAACATATTCCTGGTGCAATTAGTCTTCCTTATCGTACTCTTGCAAGTGATGATAAAATTCTTCGTTCAAAAGAAGATATGAAAAGATTGTTAGGTAATCGAGGTGTTTCAGGAGATTCAGAAATAATTACTTATTGTGGTAGTGTTGGTACATTATCTGGTTTGGCATATTATGCTCTTAAATCTGCAGAACTACCAAATGCAAAATTATATGTTCGCTCCTTTAAGGAATGGAAAAATCTTCAAAAACCCACTGTTAAACAAGAAGATGCAAATTATTGGGATTTATCTGCAGAATAATCTATGCTATTTCGTCTCTAAGTTTTTTAGTAATTGTAACTTCAATATTGTCTAAAACTTCTAACATCTTATCTTTATTGTCGATAATGTAATCTTCTCCTCTATCGTTTAATCTTATTTTCCATAATCTTATTTCCCTATGTTCTTCAAAGAAGTTTTCAATCATTTGTTCTCCTGATTTTGTTGGATCAATAAACTCTTCAAAAATTCGAATAGTTTTTTCCACATCGCCTTCTTCAATTGCTTCTTTTGCAGATTGTATGGCTTGACTCATTGCTTTCAAATTTTTAACTGGTTTTGGTAACTTCTTTTTTGTAATTCCAAATAATCCGATTTTCTCTTTACCAATTTTTTCTGCAATATTGTCTGCAAGATCATAAATTGGAATTTTACTTAGTCCATCACGTTTTTCATTTTGAACAATCAATCCTTTTTCTAATAATTTCCTTAAAGATAATTCTGCATCTGCTTTGTCTAGAAATGTTGTCCATACAATTGCACCGAGCGTATGATATCCTTGTCTAACTGATTCTAAAACTACTACTTCTTGAATTCTTTTGAAACCTTCTTCAATTCTTACATTTGCAAAGTCTTTATCCCTAATTGATTTTCTTGCATTTTTTACATCAATTTCTATTGAATGTTTTAATGCTTGTAATGATTCTGGTACTTGATTTAACAATGATAAGAAACATGCTTTGTTATACCATGCCATTCCGTATGTTTTATCTGATTCAATTGCTTTGTTAACTGCATCTAAAGCTTGAGCATATTTTTTTTGTTCGTAGTGAACTAATCCTTTGAGATTCCATGCTTCTGGATTTGTTACATCTATTTCCAGAACTTTATCATATACTTTTAATGCATCATTGTGATTATCTAAATGGAATTCTGCATATCCTAATTTCATTAAAATTTCTACATTGTCTGGTTCAATTCTTAATGCTTGTTGAAATATTTCTACGGCATCATCTAATTTTTCATCTGCCATCAAGTTTATTCCTTTTTTAAATAATTTTTTAATATTGTAACTTGGATCTACTAAACTAGTTTCCTTTGTAACTATTTTTTTTGATTCTTCATCATCTGATTTCTTTTCTGCTTTTTTATTTTTCTTACCAAACAACTTATTCACTTTCCATTTTTCTCTAGATAAATACCATCTTAATCGTATATTTTCTTATATTTTCGGGTTTATTCAAATGCGGCGATCCAAATCCTGAAATACTTCAAATATTAACAAACGGATGTGTCTTCTCAACCTCGTATAGAAATTCAAGGGCAGGCGCCTTTTAAGCAATCTGGTGTCTATGAGGCTCAAATTTCAATTATTGATGTAAAACCATCTGACAATGACATTCGTGCCAAAAAATTCACTCCTTTGTGGAAGGGAAATTTTCATTTAAAAGTAAAAGATGGTATTTTTTCAGAAATCTTAGGTGATTCTAAAAACCCTCTTCCATCCTCTGTTGATAATCTGAATGTTGTTTGGGTTATTGTAAGTGATTTATTTTCTTCAGTATATTCTGTTTTTGATGTAACTTTAAGAAAATCTTCTGAAACTATTACTGCTCCTGAGAAAGCTCCTGAGAAAGCTCCTGAGAAAGCTCCTGAGAAAGCTCCTGAGAAAACTGTAAAAACTAAACGTTCCTCAAAAAATATTACAAATTCTGATAATTTAGGTGTACGAGGTGTTCGTGGTGTAACTGGTGACAAAGGTGAAACTGGTGCAACTGGTGCAACTGGTGACAAAGGTCAATCTGGTTCACCTGGTGACAAAGGTGACAAAGGCCCAACTGGTCCAACTGGTAACAAAGGTGACAAAGGCCCAACTGGTGCAACTGGTGACAAAGGCTCAACTGGTGACAAAGGACTTTCTGGTGACAAAGGACTTTCTGGTCAAAAAGGTATCACTGGTGACAAAGGTGACAAAGGTGACAAAGGAGTTACTGGTTCACCTGGTGACAAAGGTGACAAAGGCCCAACTGGACCTGCCGGTGACAAAGGTTCAACTGGATTAAAAGGCCCAACTGGACCCAATGGAGAAAAAGGCCCAACTGGATTGCCTGGTGACAAAGGAACTTCTGGAATTCGTGGTGTCCCTGGTGACAAAGGTGACAAAGGTCCACAAGGTCCACCTGGTGACAAAGGATTAACTGGACCTGTTGGTGTCCCTGGAGAAAAAGGTCCAACTGGAACTTCTGGTGTTCAAGGAGAAAAAGGAATTCAAGGTACTCCTGGTCCTCTTGGAGAAAAAGGAGTTACTGGACCTGCCGGTGACAAAGGTCCTATTGGCCCACCTGGACCTGCCGGATCTAAAGGAATTACTGGACCTGCCGGCCCTCTTGGTGACAAAGGAACTATTGGCCCACCTGGCCCTCTTGGTGACAAAGGTAGTAAAGGTCCCGAAGGTCCCACTGGTGACAAAGGTCCACAAGGTCCACAAGGTCCTGCTGGAGCTAAAGGATTAACTGGAGTTCCTGGTCCACAAGGAGAAAAAGGAGAAAAAGGTCCACTAGGCCCAATTGGTGAAAAAGGAACTACTGGTGCAACTGGTCCACCTGGTGACAAAGGTCCACAAGGTCCACAAGGAACACAAGGTGAACGTGGAACTACTGGTCCATCTGGAGAAAAAGGTCCACAAGGTCCACAAGGAATTCAAGGTCCACAAGGTGAACGTGGTCCTACTGGTCCAATAGGTTCTATTGGTGAAACTGGTCCGATAGGAGGTCAAGGTCCTGTTGGTCCTGCTGGCCCAAGAGGTCCACCTGGTCCACCTGGAGAAAAAGGTCCATCTGGTGGAATGTCATCTGAACAAAAAGCTATCTTTAAAGAACTCTTGGAAATTTTGACTACCAAAGAAATCATTAGTACTGAAGAACAAATTAAATTAATGAGTTATTTGTATTAATTTCAATTTTATTTTTCAATT
>ERZ802819.643-NODE-643-length-23124-cov-11.7338_pt1 | contig 23124 bp, 29 predicted proteins | sample MGYA00345647_ERZ802819 | MGnify/ENA primary metagenome ERZ802819 (study PRJEB30503, sample SAMEA104212355) | marine metagenome | biome: Westerlies Biome; feature: [SRF] surface water layer (ENVO:00010504) within the epipelagic zone...; material: water...
ATACAATTTTGCGTTTGCTCAATAATATGCGGCATTTCGATATATAATTCATGCTTAGCCTCATTAAAACTTACCAATTGCGAATTGCTAAGATAGGTAACAGAATTTCGAATGGCATTTATACTTACCAACTTATCGCCGCTGCCGATAAGTATCAAAACGGGCAACTTTATGTTCTTTAGAAAGGAAGAGCGCATTGTTGTTTTAAAACAAGAATAAAAAGCAGATGAGAGCCAGCCAAAACTTACCCCTGAGCGTGCAATAGACGGATTTTCATTAATTAAATCAATGATTTTCTCAATATTTTTCTGATTTCGGCTTAACGGATTTTGAGGATTAAATTTACGTGTTTTAAGAAGCGTGTTTTGGTCTGTATAAGGGATTATTCTTTCCTTGAATCCGCAGATAGAAATGATACTTGCCAATATAAATATTGGGATTGAAGGCGTTACCTGTGGAAGCATCATTGGCGATAATGCCATAATTCCAGCAATTTGATATTTTGTTAAACCAGCAAGACGGAAAGCCAAATGCCCCCCCATAGAATGACCTATGACAAAAAAACGTTTATCCGCCCACCCAGATTTATCTATTACATCACACCCAGCTTGCAATAAATCATCAAACCCGGCGGTGTGACTTGTTGTTGGCGGATTGCCATAGGCACCAGATAGGCCAAGTCCGGGCCAGTCAAAAATCAGCACCTCCATATCGTGATTAGTTAGAAAGGATATTAATTCTAAATATTTCTCACAAAATTCACTAAGCCCTGTAAAAATAACCACATGGTGCTGAGCGCTTGGAGCTCCAATTTTCCAAGTGCGAATAGACCCTAAATTAGTTTTAACCCAAAATTCATGTTTCATAAGCTTAGCTTTGGTTATTTAAAGTGCTTTTTTTGGTGACATCTCAGTATCACCGCCATCCTGAAATCCACTTGATTGGCGCCTCCACATGGCTGCGTATAATCCCTCTAACGCCAATAATTCTTGATGCGTTCCAAATTCCTTTATTTGACCGTGATTTAAAACTAAAATCATATCTGCATCTATAATTGTTGATAATCTATGTGCAATTACCAATGTAGTTTGATTAAGTGAAATATCGTTCAAGGCAGTCTGTATTTCGCGTTCAGTTCGGCTATCAAGCGCAGAGGTCGCTTCATCAAATAAAAATATCGTTGGCTGCTTTAAAATAGCTCTTGCTATGGCAACACGTTGTTTTTCTCCACCAGATAATTTTAGTCCTCGCTCTCCAACAAGCGTCTCATACCCATCTGGAAGACTCTCAATAAAGCTATCTATAGCAGCGAGTTTTGATACTCTTTCCACATCTTCTTTGGTAGCACTTGCCCGCCCATAGCCAATATTATAGCCAATAGAGGCATTGAACATTACCGTATCCTGAGGCACCATTCCAATGGCCGCACGCACCGTATCTTGCCGCACCTGCCGAATATCCTGGCCGTCAATTAATATGCGCCCTTTTTGAGGATCATAAAATCTGAATAATAACCGCGATATTGTAGATTTTCCGCCGCCACTCGGTCCCACTAAGGCAACCCTGTGACCTGGTTGAACGACAAAACTAACGTCATTCAAAATCGTTCCGCGCCCGTAGGAAAAACTGACATTCTCAAATCTAATCTCCCCTCTTTTTAGATTTAATGCTGGTGCATCAGCTTCGTCCCTAACATCTGGTTTCTGCTTTAAAAGGCCAAACATACGCTCAAGATCTATAACCGATTGCCTTACCTCTCTATAGGTCCAGCCAAGATATTGGAGTGGCATCGCAAGTTGAATAATATAGGTATGAACAGCAACAAAATCGCCAACACTCATGCTACCTTGCACGATTTCTCTGCCTGATATTACCAGCAATGCAACAAGACCAAGAGCAACAATCAATCCTTGGCCTATATTCACAATCGTCAGTGACGTTCGAGAAGATATAAAGGCATTTTCATACAGCCGTAATGCGGTATCATAATTATCTGATTCTGATTTCTCAGCGTTGAAATATTTAACCGTCTCATAATTAAGAAGAGAATCTACCGTTTTAGTAGCAGCAAACTCATCAGCTTCATTCATCCTGCGTCTAAATTTTATTCTCCACTCAGTTGTTTTTATGGTGAAATATGAATAAGTAACGACAGTTAAAAAAGTAATTACCGCAAATTCATACCCAAATAATACCCATAGCACACCACATATAAAAAACAGCTCCACAATCAAAGGAACAACTTCAAAAATCCCAGTAGATAATAGTAATGTCATCGCTTTAGCGCCTCTATCTATAGAGCGTGAGGTGCCACCTGTTTGCCTGTCCAGGTGAAATTGAAGCGATAATTTATGAAGATGTTCAAACGCATTTAACGCTGCGATGCGAACTGCTTTTGAAGCAAATTTTATGAATAAAAACTCTTTTAGCTCGGAGAATATTGTCTCCCCCACACGGGCAAGCGCATATCCACCGATAAGCAACATCAACAAACTCATCGAAAAGCTAATACCGCTCTCACTATTTAGGGGGGCTAAGGCATCAACAGCAGCGCCGTAAAAAATCGGAATTACGGCAGCACATAATTTAGACAAAATAAGCGCGACAATTAATCCTGCAAGCCGAAGCCGCAGATTATTATCACCTCTTGGCGCGATATATTCAAAAACGATTTTTATAAGCTCAAAAACAGTTACAGAGGCGTTATTTGAAATCCCTTTTGATGATTTGCCATTTGATGAATTTGATGAGTTTGACGCAGATGTATTAGCCATTAGCTAATAGAAAAACTTTCGCCGCAGCCACATCTAGCTGTTTCATTTGGATTATTAAATACGAATGATGAATTGAACTTATCTTCTGTCCAATCCATTTCTGTTCCAACCAAAAACATAACAGCAGCAGGATCAATTAAAACCCGAACACCGTTTACATCAATAGCATCTTCAAAAGGCTGCTGCTCTTTGGCAAATTCTACATTATACTGCAAGCCAGAGCAGCCAGCTGTTTTGATACCAATCCTTAATCCAATAACATCGCTTTCAGCACCTTTTACAATTTCTTGTACGCGCGCAGAAGCTTGGTCTGTTATGGAAAGAATGGGTGTGTTTTTATCAAATTGCAACATTTGCTACCTTCGTTTTTTCAATGATATCAGAAACCGTAATCTAGCGCCAGCTTTGCATCCTCACTCATTCTTTCTGGCGCCCATGGTGGATCCCACACTAGCGTAACCTGCACCAACCCAACATTATCTAATTCTGCAACTTTTTCAGCCACCTGCCCTGGCATTTCACCTGCAACAGGGCATCCAGGCGCCGTTAGTGACATGGTTATGTCTACATCACCCCCATAATGCCTCTCAATACTGTAGATAAGGCCTAAATCATATATATTAACTGGTATTTCTGGATCCTTGACCTCCATCAGAGCATCTATTATTTGGATCTCATCTGCTTTGTCAGATTTTCCCTCTAATTTGGTGCCTGCTATCGCCATGTAACCCTTAGATACATCTGGCATAAAATCTTTTAGGGTTAGATTATCGGTATCTGATGTTTTTTCCTTATCAGACAATTTATGCTCCAAAAATTCGATTAACTTTTTCAAGTGAAATTGCAAGGGCGTCGAAATCTTCAGGCTCACTATAGACAGCGATTGACGCTCTGGCAGTTGAACTCAGATTCAAAAATTTCATTAATGGCTGCGCGCAATGATGGCCTGCCCGGATTGCAATTCCGTCTTGATCTATCAGTGTTGATATATCATGGGGATGCGCCGCATCAAGTGTAAATGATATCACGCCAGATTTATTCGGCGAGGTGCCAACAAAGGATAATCCTTTAACACTTGCTAATCTTTGATGACCATATAATAAGAGTGATTTCTCGTGAGAGGCAATCTTATCCATCCCAATATCGGTTACAAAATCAACAGCAGCCCCAAGCGCAATACATTCCGCGATTGGCGGCGTTCCTGCTTCAAACCTGGATGGGGGCTGCGAATAGGTTGCACTGTCAATTTCCACATCATCAATCATATCACCGCCACCCAGAAATGGCGGCATATCAGCTAATATCTCAGCCTTGCCCCAACAGATACCAATCCCGCTTGGCCCATAGAGTTTATGGCCTGAAAATACGTAAAAATCACAATCAATATCCTGAATATCAACTGGCATATGGATAACACCCTGGCACCCATCTACAACACAAATTGCATTATTTTCATGTGCAATTGCGCTGATTTCTTTAACCGGAAATATTGTTCCAAGTACATTTGATACATGAGGAACAGAAATGATTTTGGTATTTTTTGTTACGCGGTCTTTTAATTCTGTAATATTAAAACAGCCATCATCATCTACCGGAACAGCCACTATTTTGGCACCTGTTTTCTGACATAACATTTGCCATGGAATAATGTTGGCGTGATGTTCAGCTACTGTAATGAGGATTTCATCACCCGATTTTAGGTTCTGCAAGCCATAGCAATTGGCAATCAGATTAAGCGACATGGTAGCGCCGCTGGTAAAGATCACTTCATCTTTGTCAGCAGCATTGATAAATCGGGCAATTTTAGAACGCACCTCCTCATAGGCGTCTGTTGCCTCTTCAGAAAGGGTGTGTAAACCACGATGAATATTAGCGTAACCGTGAGAATAGGTAGTTAGTAATTTATCCAAAACCTGCTGAGGCTTTTGAGATGATGCCGCCGAATCTAAATATATAATCGGCTTTTCATTTACTTCGCGCGATAAAAATGGAAATTTAGCTCTTATCTGTTTGCCGTTAAATTCCTGTGTCATGCTTTTATACCTCAGTAATCTAAGGCTGACATTTGAGCTGAATTAGAAATCCAGTCTTGAATGTAATATTCAACCTGACTCTCAAGCTCAGGCACCCTTATTTGAGATAAGGTGCCAATTAGGAATGCTTCAATAAGCATAGACCTTGCTTGCATAACAGGAATGCCTCTGCTCACAAGGTAGAAAAGTTGATGCTCATCAATCTCCCCTATAGTAGCGCCATGACTACAGACCACATCATCAGCAAATATTTCTAACTCTGGCTTTGTATCTGCCTCTGTTTCGCGTGAGAGAAGCAATGCCCGCGTCATTTGCTGACCATCTGTTTTTTGTGCATCTGGAGCAACTCTTATTTTACCTTGAAACACACCTCTAGCTCTATCATCTAAGACCCCTCTTATAACCTGCTCTGATTTACAGTTAGCAACATTATGATAGAGTCTTGTTGTAATATCCATGTGCTGATCTTCGCATCCAAGATAAATCGATGATAAATGACATGATGCATTCTCGCCATTTAAATTTAAATGCATCTCTGTGCGAGAAATATCACCGCCACTTGTTAGTGAAAAACTTCTATAGTCAGAGCCCGTATTCTGATTAACTAGGCTTAATCCAAGCTGAGAAGAATCCAAATCCGCAATCTGGCATCGTACATGGTCACAAACAGCGCCATCATCAAGTTGCAGAATTACAATCGGAGCAGATAATCCATTTTTACTAGCATGTGTTTCTGAAATTCTTACGGTTGCATTTTTGGCTATCCGTATCATCACTAATGGGTGAGAAGATTGATTTATTAACCCTCCAACAAAAGACAAATCAATAACAGAGATAGGTTCAGTTTTAGAGGCATCTATATCTATTAAAATAGCAGATTGCATTGCAGCTATGGTTAGATTGAACACCGGATGGTGTGACAGGGAAGCCTCATTAAGGAAAGAGATGGCATCATCATCTTCAATCAGATTACTAATGACGATATTTGAATGATTTCCGCCTGACATCTCAGAATCATAAATTCCGTTTCTGAACACAACACGGCATGCCCCTTGAATAGAAGGGGCCATTTTATGGCGAGCATCATCGCCTTGTGCCGTTAACGCAATTTCTACAGGCTTTTTAAGCATTTGTGAAAGCGAGGTAAATTTCCAATCTTCATTCTTAGAAGAGGGCCAACCCATTTTCACAAAATTATCCAAATGTGTTTTCTGCCAGTTATTTTTTACGTTTAATTGAGTAAGCTCAGGCAGCATCATTTATCCCAGCATATCCGTTTTCTTCAACTTCTAACGCAAGTGACTTATCACCAGATTTCACAATCAATCCGCCAGATAAGATATGAACTTTATCAGGTACAATATAAGATAATAATCGCTGATAATGCGTAATTACAAGCATAGAGCGCTGTGGATCGCGAAGCAAATTCACGCCTTGTGAGACGATTTTCAACGCATCGACATCCAGCCCGGAATCTGTCTCATCTAAAATCGCCATAACCGGCTTTAATAATGCCATCTGCAGAATTTCATAACGTTTTTTCTCGCCGCCAGAAAACCCAACATTTACCGCTCTTTTTAGCATATCATCAGAAATGCCAAGCTTCTGCGCCTCAGCTCTGACTATCTTAACAAAGCCTAGCTGATCTACTTCTTCCTTGCCTTGCTCACGAAGGCGCGCATTTACAGATGCACGCAGAAATGACATGCCTGACACGCCTGGCAACTCTACTGGATATTGAAAGGCAAGAAATAAGCCAGCACGCGCACGCTCATCTGCTTCGGCTTCGATAATAGAAGTGCCATTTAAGAGTACATCCCCGCCCGTAATTTCATAACCAGCACGGCCAGACAAGACATAGGATAATGTGCTTTTTCCAGAACCATTAGGGCCCATTATGGCATGAACCTCCCCTGCATTTACACTCAGATTAATGCCGTGCAGTATTTCTGTGCCATCTACGCTCGCTGTAAGCTCTTTAATTTCTAATATCGACATATTAACCAACAGATCCTTCCAGTGATATTCCAATTAGTTTTTGCGCTTCAACTGCGAATTCCATCGGAAGCTCTTTCATTACTTCCTTACAAAACCCATTAACAATAAGGGAAACAGCATCTTCTTCTGACATGCCACGTTGCAAACAATAAAAAAGCTGTTCCTCAGATATGCGAGAGGTCGTTGCCTCATGTTCTATTTTTCCACTTGGATTTCGAGACACAATATATGGAACCGTATGCGCGCCGCATGTCTGCCCTACTAATAATGAATCACATTGGGTGAAATTACGCGCAGTGTCAGCCGTTCTGTGGATTTCAACAAGACCTCGATAGGTATTCTGTGATTTTCCAGCAGAGATTCCTTTAGATATTATTGTGGATTTACTTCCCTCTCCAAGATGGATCATCTTAGTTCCGGTATCAGCTTGTTGCGCCCCGTTTGTAACAGCAACTGAATAAAATTCTCCAATTGAGTCTTTGCCGGTTAGAACACATGATGGATATTTCCAGGTAATGGCCGAACCTGTTTCAACCTGCGTCCAGCTAATCTTGGATCTATCCCCCTTACAAGCGCCTCTCTTGGTAACAAAATTATAAATTCCGCCTTTTCCAGTTTCATCACCTGGATACCAATTTTGAACAGTGGAATATTTAATTTCTGCATCTGTTAGGGCAACTAATTCTACCACAGCAGCATGAAGCTGATTTTCATCTCTTTGAGGGGCTGTACATCCTTCAAGGTAACTCACATACCCCTCATCCTCAACAATTATAAGAGTGCGTTCAAACTGTCCTGTATTTTTCTCATTAATTCTAAAATAGGTTGAGAGTTCCATTGGGCATCTAACCCCTTTTGGAACATATACAAACGAGCCATCGGTAAAGACCGCACAATTAAGGGCAGAAAAATAATTATCTGCAACCGGAATAACAGAGCCGAGATATTTTTTAACCAGTTCTGGGTATTGCTGAATTGCCTCTGATATGGGGCAAAAAATCACGCCTGCCCTACCCAGCTCCTCTTTGAAGGTTGTTGCAACAGATACAGAATCAAACACCGCATCGACTGCCACACCGGCTAGCATCTTCTGCTCGCTAAGCGGAATACCCAGCTTTTCATATGTCGCCAATAATTCAGGATCTACCTCGTCTAACGAATTCAGCTTATCGATAGATTTTGGCGCAGAATAATAATATATATCATTATAATCTATCGGTTCGATAGCCAGCTTTGACCAGTCAGGTGTCGGCATTTTTAGCCAATGACGGTAAGCCTTAAGACGCCAATTTAACATCCATTCAGGCTCATTTTTCTTAGCAGAAATGAACCTAACTATATCTTCGTTCAACCCTTTGGGGGCTTTTTCAGATTCAATATCGGTGACAAATCCATATTTATATTTGCCAGTGGCTTCTTCGACTGCTGTGATTGTTTCAACGGTAGCAACCATTTATCCTAGTTCCATTTCAGTTAACCCAGTGTTATTGACTATAGTAACGTTTATGACAGGGTATTTAAGTAATATAGCCTTTGGAAGTAACTTGGCTGCATCTCGCAAATTTTCAAGAGATATCGGGACTATAACGCGATTAATTTTTAGTTTGGCATAACTCTCAATACAGCATTCCAACGCTTCTATCAAAAAATTTATCATCTCGTTGATTTTCAATGTTTTAGCCTTGTTTGAATCATATAGAATATAAATCTTAGAGGGTATAAATCTTATTAATTTTATGCCAATCACATGAATATGTAATCATCAAGTAAGAACATGACAAGTAATCATACGAGTATTAGTCGTTATTTTCTAATAGCTGAGATAGTATGCGGTTTTGAGCTATATGAACAGCGGATATTGGCGCAAGGAGATTTAACGGTTAGTTGAACGCTTCACGCCGCAAGGTATATTTACCATCGGAAATGCCATCAAAAACATCATCAACATCTGGGTGGCTAACAGGACCATTTTCTTTATCAGTCAAAAGATTTTGCTGGCTAACATAAGCGGCATAATAACTATCAGAATTTTCTGCCAACAAATGATAAAAGGGTTGCTCTTTTTCTGGCCTTACCTCTTCAGGTATCGCATCATACCATTCATCCGTATTATCAAACTCTGGATCTACATCCACAATCACACCGCGAAAAGGGTAGAGTCGGTGCTTAACGATATCTCCGATGCTGAATAGCGGTTCTGGATTTATGACAGCTTTGTGATTGGACATTATCACGATACCCTGTTTAACTTTTTGTAATCTTGAAACAATAGCGCGATATCAAATAGAATCTTTTGGCTCAATAACCTGCCTGCCACGATACATGCCCGTTTTTAAATCGATATGGTGTGGGCGATGCAACTCGCCCGTAACCTTATCTTCGATATATTCATCATTTTTAATGGCATCATGGGCGCGACGCATATCCCGCTTTGATTTGGTGATTTTACTCTTTGGAACTGCCATTTTGATCTCCTTTAGGCTACACCTAATGTCTGACTGGGCTCACAAAACTCCTCAGCTGTGACTTGGAGATTTGCAAAAAAGATGGTGGAGCCAGACGGGATCGAACCGACGACCTCCTGCTTGCAAAGCAGGCGCTCTCCCAGCTGAGCTATGGCCCCTCACAAACAACATCAAACAATGACGTTTTCTGGTGTAAAGTGTAGCGTTTATGATAGATAGACTGGTTAAGGTCAAGTCTAAATTAAACTCTTCCCAACAAAAAGAATTATTTTTATGTGATAATTTATATTTAGTACCAAATGCGCTGTCATTTTTTCTGAAGCGAACACCTGAAGATAGTTGAGAAGATAGTTGTGAATCTGCGAGCATTATCACGCAAGCCCCTATTATGGAACATTCCTCAATCTTACATTTTCCTTATTGAAATTTTTAAATTCTAACAATATAGGCATAAATTTATGGAAAAATAATCATTTCTTTGATAAATTTATCACTATCTAAATGATAAAAAACACAGCCTAAACACAAGTTACACATAAGGCACACAGAGTAACAATGAGCAAACTTGATAAAATAGATAAAACCATTCTTTCGGTGCTACAAGAAGATGCTAGAATTACTAATCTAGATATTGCTAAAAAAGTTGGCTTGTCTGCGTCTGCTTGTCTGAGGCGTGTAACGTCACTTGAGAAGTCAGGCATCATTCAATCCTATAATGCCGAATTTGATTTATCAAAGCTTGGTCATGATGTTCTTGTGCTAGTGCGGATAACCTTGCAAGGTCAGTCTGCTGCAATGATGTCAGAATTTGAAGAAGCCGCAAAGCAAATACCCCAGATTCTGGCCTGTTTTCTGATTGCTGGTGAAGAGGATTATTTGCTTAGGATTGCGGCAAAGGATGTAACTGATTTTGGCAAAATTCATGCAAACTATCTCTCTGCACTTCCAAATGTGCTTAGAATGGAAAGCAACTTTGTCTTAAGACCTGTTTTTAATCGTGGGTTGGATGCCAATACGTTCTAAATCAGAGATGAGCCCTAATTTACTCAAATAATATTAGGCCTTTAAGGCTGCTGAGTACCGCTTGATTGCTGCTATTTTTTTCTCAAATTGTGACCAATCATCACTATCGGAAATGGCGGCCCAAAGTCTCTCTGTCTCACCGAACACAAGGCTAGATTCCAATGGTTCATCAAAATAATATGGGCGTTGGTTCTGCCGTGCTGGAAGCTCTTTTAAGACTTCTAATAAAGGGCGCAATGGTTCGGGCGCTGATAATATTTGGTTCGCCTCAAACCCAGCGTAAAAATGGTGAAACAGATAATCAAGGTTGATTTTGCTATTTGTTGTCGTGCTAAAAAACAACGATACGAATTCGGCTTCTTTTGCGCCTGAGACTGGTGCTACACCAAATCGCCAGCAAAGTTTGGCAGATAAGGCAGATTGAATGGCAGGATAAAATTTTTGTAATATTTTTTCTAACGGCTCGGTTGAAACAAAGTCTGTAAAGCAGTCAGCAAGCCTGCATAATGCCCATAATGCGGCTTCGGGCTGTTTACCATAGGCATATCTGCCCTCGCGATCAAAATAGGCTGCCGTAAAATTAAAATCCATTTTATCCAGAAATCGCCATGGCCCATAATCAAAGGACTCGCCTGTTAAATTAAAATTATCCGTATTTAAAACGCCATGAACAAACCCCGAAGCCATCCATCCCGCCACCATTTCCGCAACACAGATAATAAGGGCTTCTAATAGCGCTAACAAAAGCGCTTCTGGCGGGCTTTCTGGGTCAATATCTGGATAATAATAACGCGCTACATACCGCGCTAATGTAAGGATTTCTTGAGGTTGATTTAAATAGGCAAGGCGCTGAAAACTGCCAATTCTGATATGACTATGCGATAACCTTACAAGAACAGCAGCGCGTGTGGGAGATGGCTCATCATTTCGATGCAACTGCTCCTCAGTTTCAAACACACTTAAAATTTTGCAACTATTCACACTTAATGCATTAAGATATTCACTCGCAAGAATTTCCCTTACAGCACCTTTTAGCGTAAGTCGTCCATCTCCGCTTCTTGAAAATGGCGTTGTTCCTGAGCCCTTTGTGCCTAAATCAAGAAGTCTGTTTGTGGTATCTTCTCTGAGCTGCGCATATAAGAACCCTCTTCCATCCCCTATTTCCGGGTTATAGATTCCAAACTGATGGCCATGATAACACAGCGCTAATGGAGTTTTGAAACTATCTGGAAATGGTGTGAATGCACCAAAATAAGACTGCCATTGCTCGTCGCTCAACGTATCCAAAGATACATCTTTAGCCGCATCTTGATTCCGATATCGTTTTGTAAGGCTATTAAATTGTGCGGCAGTAACTCTTGCAAAGAAATTTTCGCCTAACATTTCATGGAGCGCAACTGGCTTCATTTCCGCACCTTATCTCGGTAAAAATTAAACGAAATCAGGAAGCATCCCTAATTCCTTGAAAGAGCTGCTAATGTAATTAGACCAACTCAAACAAATGCCTATAACGCAGAAAGCCTAACGCCGAAGTTCTATTACGTTAGTATCTGCATATATGGCATCTAGCTTTCCACCAAGGATATATTCCGTGATAAAATTGCCAAAATGGATTATCTCATCATTGAAGCGTGTACCCTTTGTAGCTTCGATGCCTGAAAATTTCTCTGTTTGGTGTCTAATAATTGATAAATCAGATAAACCTGGCGCAATAACAACATCCAACTCACTCAATGCATCTTTAAGACGGCTATAATCCCTTTGTTGATGAGGAATCCGGTTTGGCACCACAATTATGTGAGGAGTGATGGCACGTGACGAATCTTTTCGATCTTGTATTTCCTCAATAAAATCTCTGGTGGGTCGAATATCTCCCCAATTAATAGATACTGGGACTAATAAACAATGACACATCATCGCAATTTGACAAATACTATCTGGCTTTCCAGCAGAGGTATCGATTAGAAGTAAATCATTAGCAGAGCTCAAATGGTTTCTTACAATTGTATCCACCGTAACGACATTTACAGCATCATACCTATCCCCGATTGGCAGGTGCCGCAATTGCTGAAATCTCCCGTCAATACCTAGCATTTCAAAACTACTGCCCTGAACATCGGTATCTATTAACGAGAGAGAACGTTTCTTTTGATATTGCCTAAAATAGTCAGCAAGATAGCAGGTGAGCGTACTTTTACCCACACCCCCTTTCATATTGGCTACCATAATTGCAGATCCCATGATGCTACTCCAAAGGATAAAAGTTAACAAAAAGTTAAAACACTGAAAATACTATCCATTAGGATAGTAAATTTGTCACATGATTTCGTATTTCAACTGGAAAAAGCAGCTAAATAACACAGAAATATGTGCAAATAACCGCCAAAAGGCTCCTTTACTAGTAAATCGCCCTGCCAGATTCCAACAACATTTCGCCTTTTTTATATAGCTCTTGCGTTTTTGTAAGATAATCGATTGAGCTAATCTTGCCAGATTTATATTCTTTTCTTACGTCAAGCATTTCTGTTTCTATCGTTGCTAGTTCAACTGACACATTTTTATCGCTATCCGCTATAGGGCTAAGTGGCTCTGAATTAGTTTCAACCGCATTTTTTTGGGTATCTGCCTGTTTATCCTCACTGTCTCCATCAAGCTTCACAGCATCTTGCGTATCTGCACTTCTTTTATTTATGACAAACCCGTTATCTAATTCATAAATATTTGGCTTATCAGCTGCTGTTATATCATCCTGTGGCACATCAGCTTTTGACTCAGTCTGCTTACCAACATCTTTTGCTTCATTATCTGTATTCTCAGATGAACCGTTTGCTGAGGCAAGAGAAGGTATATGCTCAGACGATGACTGTAATACCGGCTTTGATTTTTCTTCAGCATCAAAATTATGTGGTTTATTTTTTCGAGAAAGATCGCTTGCGAGCAAAACCATCAAAATACCAATGACAATCAACGCAAAAAGGGAGACGGCCACCTGTTCGCTATTATCTGCCAACGATATCGTTATTTCAAAGTTGCTGAACATCCAATTATCTAACTTTGACAAAACCGAAGTGGATAATTCTAAAATTGAATCAAAATACACGCCAATCCCCATGTTAATTAATATAGAAGTGGGAGGCGATCTTAACCGTTCCTATAATTCTTATGGCTAAACCGCCACCTACAAATACCACATTTAACATTTTGGCAAAACTGATTTTAAATTATGGTTGGTTTTAGTGCCATCCTTGTGCTTTATTTACCTAGTCGTCACGCCCATCAACTTCGGTTAATAACGCACGGGATTTGGGATTTTCTTCGGGAAAATAGGACAGCTCCATTGGAACACATGGGTCACCAAGTCCATAGCTTTCGGCATTCATGTCACCGTTTATAACGCGAAGGTCAGGATTATTGTGTGACTGTGTGTTTTTTTTGGACATAATCATATACCTCAATACGTCAAATCTTCGAACAAAATATCATTGGCGCTGGTATAAATAACACCGTGACCTTAACCATCACTTGGATTGATTGTTCGGAAAATCAATAAACCTAATCCAAAAATCGATTACATCCAATTAGATAATTTCTGCCGTAACTTTTATGGACATAAACTTTATTTTAGCCGTTTTAGGAGGATTCTTGTCTTCTGAATTCAATATTAGGACAACGATTACTAATCACTGTTATTCCATTTTTCCTTGCCTTGGCTTCTGCCTCAGCATGACCTATGTCCAGCTGCAGCCATAATGTTTTAACTTGGCATTTTATGGCTTCTTCAACTATCTCCGGTACGGCATCTGAACGTCTAAAAACATCTACCATGTCAATTTCATGCTCAATATCAGTAAGCTTGGCAAAACATTCCTGCCCAAGAATTTCTCCCCCTGCATGGCCAGGGTTTACTGGGAAAACCTGATATCCCCTTTTTAGCAAATTGCGCATAACTGAATTACTCGGACGCTCTTCTTTTACGCTCGCTCCAATAAGCGCAATCGTTTTTGTATTCGCTAGAATAGAGTCTATTACCTTATCTTCATCATCAAAATTCATTTTGTTTATCCAATAATTTTTTTTATGACTTTTTTTTAACTATATTTTTTGGTTTGGATTATTTATCTAACTGCGCTCAACTATATAGTTATCATAGTAACGATACCGAATGAATGAAATCAATATTAAATGAGCCCTCAAACTAGTACATTAAGTTTATATATCACTTGACGTTACAGGATAGTTTCTTAACATGTTTTTTTAAAATTGGAGAGAATAATGCCGCTCACAAATATTGACCATTACGCTATCAGAACTTCTAAACTAGAAGAAACCAAAGCCTTTTATGAAGTGCTTGGTCTGGTCGATGGTAAGCGACCAAATTTTCCGTTTAAAGGGCATTGGCTCTATCTCGGAGAGGTTGCGTTAGTGCATTTAATTTCCGCTGATCCGAACAAGCCAGGCGGTTTAGAAGAATATCTTGGCAAAGCAGAAGGCGACAAAACTCTATTAGGAAGCGGGTCTGTGGATCATCTTGCATTTCGGGCAACAGACGCAAATGCGTTGAAACAGCGATTAGAGGATCAAAATATCGCCTTTACGGAACGTGAAGTCCCAAATATGCAATTATTTCAAATATTTGCAAAAGACCCAAATAACATCACGATAGAAATAAATTATTACCAATAATAATAATGTATTAAATATTTGAAGGAACAAAAACTGTGCGTTTAATTGATTTGAGCGGCGAGATTTATCAGAAATGTCCCACATTACCTAACCACCCGCCTGTAACATTCAGCGCTTATCAAACCCATGATACGGTTCGAGAGTCAGAGGGCGTCCAATTTTCGTGCGCATCGTCTTTTCTGACCCTTGGTGAACACACCGCCAGCCACGTTGATGCCCCCTGTCACTTTGACGAGAGAGAGACTGCATTGAGTGTTGATGAGATGCCGTTAGACCAATTCTACCGCCCTTCCTTGTGCTTGGATTTATCTCATATCCCTTTAAGAAGTGATATATCTATTGCTGACTTGCAAGAAGCAGAGGCAAAAACCGGTGAAACCATAAATAAAGGAGATATTATTCTGCTCTATATGGCCCATTATGATAGAACTTTTGGAAGTCCAGAATTTCTAACCGATTTTCCGGGTCTTACTAAAGAATCTGCAACTTGGCTTGGAGAAAAAGGGATCACAAGTTTCGGAGTAGAAGCGGTTAGCCCTGGAAGGCCAGGTAAAAATAATTTCGAAGTGCATCTTGTATGTCGTAACATGGGCTTCACACATATGGAGGGATTAGCAAATCTGCATCAGGTTGTTGGTTTGGGGCATTTTCAGTTCGCTGGATTTCCGTTAAAAATTAGAGGTGGAACAGGCAGTCCAATTCGCGCTGTAGCGATTATTGACGAGCTTGAGACATCATGAAATGAACCCTGCCCCCCTGATAGATGGATTTATCCTCGGATTCTCTTTAATCCTTGCAATTGGGGCGCAAAATAGTTTCGTAATTCGCCAAGGTCTTGCCAGAAATCACGTTTTATTATCTGTCGGATTCTGCGCAGTCAGTGATATGTTGCTCATCATCTTGGGCATTGCAGGCATGGGTCTCTTCGCTGAGAAATTCTTTAATGCCTATTATCAATGGATATTTATTCTAGCTGCGATTTGGATTGCATTTTATGGAGTCTCTCATCTAAGGAATGTGTTCACGTCATTTGATCAGAGCACCCAAGAATACAGACCTGAGCAGCTTGGAAAAAAGCAAACACTTGTTAAATTATTCGTCTTAACATTCGTTAACCCGCATGTATATCTCGATACCTTGGTATTGATTGGGATAATTTCATTACAATATAAGGGAGCAGACGTCTGGGGATTTGGCATCGGAGCGTCATTGGCAAGTTTGGCGTTTTTTATCTCCCTTGGATTTGGTGCAAGCGCCATGTCCTCTTTGTTTAATAACAAAATGGCCTGGAGAATTCTTGATAGCATTATCGCAGGCATCATGTTTTTTATATCATTAAAACTAATATATCAAAGTGGCATAATCTGATAGCCTATAGATACCTGTTAAGGCTTGGGGTTAAGGCTCAGTATAAGTTCTGTCCCTGTTATAAGGGCTTTATGATTATGTTATGAATGATTCAGAAACCCTGTAAAATCAACTATTATGTAGGAGAAACACCGTTGAAACTCCCTCTTCTTTTTATTATCACAATTTGCAGTACCACTTTGCTAAGTGCGCCCATATTCGCCCATAGTTGCGAGCTAAATGGTAATACAGCTGAAGATATAATGAAATATAATCAATGCGTTGCCAATCAAGGCTCAGATTCTAAATTAGATGAATTCAGAAGTAGCTACGAGCGTGAAATAGCAAGATTAACAAGCGAGAATATCAGATTAGAGCGCCGTATTGCAAAGATCAAAAATGCCCTAGCTACGATAATGTCTACATATTAATTTATGTAGACATTATCCTTTGGAAATGCTGGATTTTGGTCAGCAACGTGCTATATACCCTTTATGCTAACGCGTTAGTGTCATTAACTTTAATATTTTACAAACCAGATTACGTATGGGACTTGGCATTGTCAGGCAGTTTTGCGTAAACTAAAAAAAGAGGCAAATGATGAGTGCTCTTAGAGATGATGTTGATCCTGAAGGATTGTTGGAATTTTCGGTTGTATTTTCGGACCGTTCGCTTAACTCCATGTCTGCTGTTTTCGGCGATGTTATGCGTGATATATCGCGTATCTTAAAACAAGCCTACAACGCGGATTCTATGGCCGTTGTGCCAGGCGGCGGTACTTATGGAATGGAAGCCATTGCAAGACAATTTGCATCTAATAAATCAGCGCTTATTATCCGAAATGGCTGGTTCTCTTATCGTTGGTCGCAAATTCTGGATGCCGGCGACATTGCCAAGACGCAAACAATTATTAAAGCCTCTCAATTATCAGACGAACCAACCTCGCCTTTTGCCCCTGCTTCCCTAGAAAAAATCAAAGCCGAAATCACAAAACAAAAACCAGACATTGTGTTCTGCCCTCACGTTGAAACTTCAGCTGGAATAGTAGTACCCGATAGCTTTATTAAGCAAGTATCAGACGCAGTGCATGAAGTGGGTGGTTTGTTCGTTTTGGATTGTGTGGCAAGCGGGACTTTGTTTGTAGATATGCAAGCAACTGGTGTTGATGTATTGCTAACCGCCCCACAAAAGGGTTGGAGCGCAAGCCCATGTGCCGCCGCTGTTATGATGTCCGCTCGTGGGCGCGAGATACTAAATACAACCAAAAGCTCCAGTTTTGCTAATGATTTGAAAAAATGGACTGAAATAATGGAGATTTATGAGTCTGGCAAGCATGCTTATCACGCAACCATGCCAACAGATTCGCTTCGCCTTTTCAGGGATGCCTTGATTGAGACAGAATCCTTTGGATTAGAAGCTATCAAAAATGCGCAAATCGAACTCGGGCGTAGATGCCGCGAAGTTGTTGAGCGTTATGGTTATCATTCTGTAGCTGCAGATGACTATAAAGCGCCTAGCGTGATTGTAAGCTATACAGACGATATTGATATCAAAACTGGCAAGAAGTTTATGCAAGCAGGAATGCAGGTTGCAGCAGGTGTTCCGCTGGAATGCGGGGAGCCAGAAGGCTTTTCCACTTTTAGAATAGGTCTGTTTGGTTTGGATAAATTAACAGATATAGACAGAACGGTTGCAAATCTGGAGAAAACTCTGGAAGCGGTTAGAGGCCAGAATTCCTAATAACTGCCAATATTTTAACAGATAATTCCTATTGGTCATTTCCGCTTGTGATATGCGAAACCGACCAATAGGAGCAAACAAAAGGGTTACCTTTAATTTTACTTAACAGTGAATTTTTGTTTCGGGAACCGGCCTGCAAACGCTTCTTGTGCATCCAGTGGTAGAACGCCGGTCGCATCCCATTGTTTTTTGTTAAAGTCTGTTGTTTCCAGCTCTGATCTGAATGTATCATTAAGTCTATTAATCATGTTAAACATGGATGATGCGAGCGTAATCTCAACAATTTCTGCGTCCGAGAAATGCGCTCTCAAGCTATCCCAAAGTGGGCCATCGTGAAGCGCTTTATTTAACGTCACAGCTTCTGCCCATTCAATGGCTAGTTTTTCCTTAGCCGTAAATGCATCACTCTCTTTATATTTATTATCTGCCATAAGCGCTATTTGTTGTTCTGAATAGCCAAGCCCTTGGGCATAAATACTCGTATGGGAAGTGCAATAATTACACTCATTCGTCATAGATGTTTTAACGCAGGCCAATCCCCTCAACCCAACATCAGAGCTAGCACCAAGCCCTTCTTGACGAGTTGCCGTAAGGAAGCCTAAAAACCATCTTGCAATCTGCGGAGATGTATTAGTAAGTATTTTGAGCAAATTAGAAGATCGCCCTAAAAACATGTTAGAGGCTTCTAATATCTCAGCCTCGCCGCCTGTCACTTCTTCTGGGTTAACGCCTTGAATACGCTGCATCATTCACTCCTTTATCATATTTCATTTATTTTTTGTTTATTTAGGTTTAGATTAAACGGGTTTAGCTTCAAAAGCAGCCCTGGAATTATTTATAACGCTATTTTTTATAATAAGGGGGCGACTTTTTCAGCAGCGAGAATCATGGAGCGTCTAGATAACTCAACATCAGCCCAGTCCATTCCTGCATACATTAAGGTGCCAAATTCTCCCACCTCTTCTTTAAAAGCCTGTAAATCATCTTGCACCTTATCAGGCGTACCCCAAATTATCATTTTTTCGCATACATCTTCAAAGGTTACATCCTCATCTGCCTGATTCGCATCAGATTTGAATAAACCGATTTTTCCCATTGCCGAAAATTTGGTAAAGAGCTGTTTATAATAAAATACATAGGGGCTATCTGGTCCTAATGCATATTCACGTGCTTTGGCTAAATCATCGGCAACAAACACTGCCTTGGCAACACGCCAATTAGCGGGGGAAGCCTGCCTATTAACTCTGGCACAGCCTTCAACATATTTTTGCCAGTGAGAGGCAACCCATATAGGCATGATAATATCTGCGCTTATGGGATCCCAGCCCCGCGCAGCTGCTTCGCTCACCCCATTAGAAAAGGGCGCAACAGCAGTAACCACAATAGGAGGATGAGGCTGTTGGAGAGGCTTCGTCATAATCCCCTGCCCTATTTCGGTCATCATGGTGTTTTCTGTTGAAATTTGCCAATATTTTCCAGAAATATTATAAGGGGGATCACGTTGCCATATTTCCAACACCATATTAATGCCCTCAAGGAACATCTCTGATCTGTCTTGTTGCAATGTGCCAAATAATTCCGCATCAGAAATCAGCCCACCTGGAGAAATGCCAAAGTTAAAGCGTCCCCCTAGCATATGGTCTAGCATGGCTACTTGACCTGCGATATGCACCGGGTGAAGATTAGGAATATTAACGGTTCCTGTTCCAAGTCGTATCTGCTTTGTCTGATAAGCAAGCGAGGCCATAAACATACCGCAAGAAGTAATATTCTCTGCGCTATCTGATAAATGCTCACCGGCATATGCTTCAACAAATCCAAGCTCATCTGCAAGAATAATAGCCTGCCTGTCTTCCTCTAAACATTGCTGCCAGTCCTTACCGATCGGGTGGACTGGACGTGTAAAAAAACCTAGCTTCATTAATAATCTCCCGTGCATAATTTTGCCCTAGGATTATCTGATAGCCAAGCCATAGTTTTAATTTTTACTTAAAAAGCATTATTTCATGATGCGTATTTTAGGTAAAACTACGGATACAGGTTAGCCGTTGACACCCCTTGGCTCTATTGCGCACTATAAATTAGTTTTTCATCAAGGAATGGTTATGCATTTATTAATAAAATTAGCGGTGCTGTCGGTTTTAACTCTTTTTTTCGTGGTGGGGATTATTTCAATCTCACAGTCGGAGACTATTGATGACCTCGTTGAAAGAGAAGCGCTATTCTATCTTAAATTCACAGACACACCCTTCAGTGGTGAATTAGAAGGAATCCAACAAGGCCGGATTTCTGAAGGAAAAAAACAAGGTTCTTGGTTGGCATTTTGGCTTACCGGTCAGCTCAAAAGCAAAGGGGATTATATAGATGGCAAAAAAACAGGTCCTTGGCTTTTATTCTATACGAATGGCCAGCTTATGAGTAAGGGAGACTACTTGGAGGATTTAGAAGATGGTGACTGGCTATACTATTTTCGAGATGGAACCATCAACCAACAAAGCTCTGGCAATTATAAAGATGGCAAAAAGCTGAATTCAAATTAAAAAAGGGGAAAGCGTGTGACACGAATAACTAAAATTCAAAAAGATACATTAAATCCGAAATTTAACGAATTTTATTCTGCCGTGGAGAATTTACTTGGAAGAGTACCAAATTTTTATAAAACATTCAGCAACTCGCCTTTTCTTGCTATGGCGTTTTTGCCAATCAACGCGCTTGCTCAGCGCGAATGGCAAGGAACAAACATAAGCGGAAAAATAAAAGAGCTTATCGTCATTAAAACAAGCCATACAAATGGATGCAAATATTGCTATGCGCATAACACCTCATTGGGCAGGGCAGCAGGGATAAGTGATGCGCAAATAAAGGCAATTTCCTTAAACGAATACGCTAACTCTTCCCTTTTTGAGCAAGAAGAAGTGCTCGCACTTAAATGGGCTGAGGCTGTAACACTCAATAAAGCAGCCAAAGACGATACATTATTTAATGAATTAAAATCCTGCTATACGGAAACTCAAATCGCTGAAATGACAATCTTGTGCGCTATGTTTAATATGATAAACAGAATAAATGATTCCCTTGATGTAGACCTAGAAGACACAACCGAAATAGATAAGATTCAAAGATCACTTGTTTTGGAGCCAAAGAAAATGACACATTATTTAACGTGGCTATCTAATTTTTGGCAAAGAGAATATCCAACTGGAACCTAAAATAGACGGCTCTGCTTTCTTGAAATTTTATATGCTCAGAAATCAGAAGAAAAACAGTAATTAAGAAGAGAATATAATCATGCACGTAAATGTTACAATCCAAACGTTTAAAACTGAAAATGAGTTAGAACTTAGCGTTATGCGTTGGGATAAAATAAAAAACGAATTCATGCCCAAATTCAAAGAAATGGGTCTTGTTCGATACACAACGAGCCGAATTTTAAGCGACCGGAATAAATTTCAACTTAGTCATATTTTCGAATATAAAAACAATGAATCGGCCCAAAATTGTATCCCCATTTGGGGGGAGATAGAACGAAAATGGAGTGAAAAAATAGAAAACACAACAACAAGCTATCGCGGGAAAATGATGGATCGTTTTGATTTCGAAGAAAAATAATAAATGCCCCTTTTTTCAAGATATATACTCGCACTTATTATTGGCTTATTTAGTGCTTCAGCCGCAGTTTCAGCATCTAAAGCGGATATAAACGCAACCGGCGTGATCTGCGGATTAGAGGATGGCTATGACTATGGATATTCCTTCACTAATGAGGAGGTATTACGTTATACCTTTATTGTTACGGACGATAAAATACTACCCAATATAAAGCCGCTAGGCCCTTTTACCGATAAGTCAGATTATATTGAATGGAATGTCCATTTTTCTAATACAACTTTCTGGTTTAGGCTTAATTTAGCCACACTAATCCTCACGACACAAAGCGAAGAAGCTAATTTAAAGTTTAACCATCAATGCGAAATCTATGAATTAACGCAATGGAATAGAAAATTATCAGAACTAGAACACTTATATCAAAGCGAATATGACAAATATCTTGAATTTAGTGATGAATATAACAAAAGCTTGAAACACTATTAAACAGCGCACTACAAATAGCGCCAATAACCATAAGCTATTCGCACGCCCCTAACATATAGACAAAGCAGTCTGCAATTATTCTGTTTTATAGCAGTTCTATTTTTTCTTTATTGGTATAACAAAACTTGCGGGATATTCCCTGTGTTTATCAGTGATTGCATCTGTAATTCCGAAATCAATAAAAACAGCACTCGCTACTATCTTGCCACCCATCGTACTAGGGACTGACGCATTGGCAGTTCTGCCATCCTCTGTAGTACATCTGAGAATTAAGTTATCATCGCTTCGTCTAATCAATGGAGAACTCGGGATTTCAACATCCATCGACATTCTTTTGTTGCTTACAAAGCATTCACCAGAACTCCCATCGCTAAAAGACAATGCAACAGGTACATATGCGTCATTTGTAATGGATGCACAGCTGGTTAATGCAGGAATAAGCAAAGAGATAAAGAATAGCTTCTTCATGATAACAACCTGTCTATTGGATCTAACTTTTAAAAAAATAATGGTGGAGCGTACTGGGATTGAACCAGTGACCCCCACGATGTCAACGTGGTGCTAAACTTTATAAGTTTTCATAAATAAGCGTTATAAATCAATAATTTAATATATTTTTAAATATTAGCATAATATTTGTGTCGACACTATGTCTACATCGAAGCAAAAAAAACCTGATTATTCCACTCTCTCAGGAAGCCTCTGCCTTCCTCGCATCTACAACCTTACGAACACCCTCCAGAGCGTCTATAAAGCTCGATGAGCCGTCCGTAGTTATTTCCTGCTTTGGTTTCCCCCAACCCCTGTCCAGAAGCGCCTGTGCAGCTGTACCGCGTATTCTCTCGCTCTTGCCGCTTCGCATAAGCTCTACTAGCGTTTCTATAGCTTCAAGGGTGTAACTGCGGGCTAGCTCTGCTACCTTATGTTCATCTTTAGGTCTGCCGCCAGCATTGCCTGTGTGACCAGCTA
>ERZ802819.647-NODE-647-length-23072-cov-23.0994_pt1 | contig 23072 bp, 28 predicted proteins | sample MGYA00345647_ERZ802819 | MGnify/ENA primary metagenome ERZ802819 (study PRJEB30503, sample SAMEA104212355) | marine metagenome | biome: Westerlies Biome; feature: [SRF] surface water layer (ENVO:00010504) within the epipelagic zone...; material: water...
TCAATGCTGGGAAATTCTCGACCGGTGGCGCGCTGGCGCGATTGGGGCGCTGCTACGCGGCAGCCTTGCACGCCTCGGGTCTCCACGTCGATATGCTTTTTGGCCCCGCGTACAAAGGCATTCCTTTGGTGTCCACCACCGCGATGGCGCTGTCAGAGCAACATGGTATGGATCTACCTTTTGCCTTCAACCGCAAGGAAGCTAAGACCCACGGTGAGGGCGGCAATATTGTCGGCGCGCCGCTCGCCGGCGATGTGGTGGTCATTGATGATGTGATGACTGCGGGGACTGCCATTCGCGAGTCCATGGCTATACTCAATGAGTCGGGTGCGCAGGGTGCGGGCGTGGTGATTGGCCTCGATCGCTGCGAGCGGGGTGACGGTGAGCGCTCGGCCGTGCAGCAAGTTGAGCAAGATTGGGGGCTCACGGTGGTGAGCGTGGTCTCCCTGCACGACATTATCGCATGGGTAGAAAGTAATCCCGCTATGGCGCAACACCGTGAGGCTTTGGAGCGTTATCGGGAGCGTTACGGTGTGGCGTAAATGCCTCCTCGCCGCGATCTTACTCGGCGCTTGCACGGGTAGCGTGACTGCCGCTGAGCTCTACCGCTATCAGAATGAAGCGGGTATTAAGGTGGTTGATTGGGCGATCCCCGCTGTTTACGTGGGCAGTGGATATGAAGTGCTCAATGAGTCAGGCCAGATTGTGCGTGTTGTGCCGCCAGCGAAGACCGATACCGAGCTTGAGCGGGACGCCGTGGCTGCGCGCGCGCAAGAAGCCGAAGCTGCTGCTCAGGCCGCACAGTTGGAGCGCGACACTTTTCTGTTACGCCGCTACAGCACGATTCAGGATATCGAGGCCGCGCGGGATCGTTCACTGAGAGAGCTCGACATTCGCATTGCTATTCTGAGTGGCCAACGTGACACGTTATCACAGCAGCTCGCTCGGCATCAGTCTGCCCTCGACACCACAGAGCGGTCCGGTGCAGTCTCGCCTCAGTACGAGGAAGAGACGGTGGCTGCGCTCAAAGCGGAAATCCAGAGCCTGGATGAGGCGAGCGAAGGCAGACAACAACAGGCCGCGGCACTGGCTGAGGCCTACAGTCGCGATATCGCGCGCTTTGCTGAGCTGGAGGAGATCGTCGCGCTGCGTCGTCAGATGAGCGTGACCCCCCCTTCACCCTAGCGCGGTAGCGATGGCACTCATGGGCTGCCAGTGACGGCGGGTTTCATCAAGCCGTCAGACAGGTGTGCCCACTGATCTACCCATCCTTCCAGCGGGCTGCGCCTGAAGTCGCTGCGACAGAATTGCGACACCCTACCTTCCGCCGCGGCCATGAGTAAGTTGGCTGCGGTAGCGACCGGCAGGCGGGTGCGGAGCTGTTCCCGCATCTCCGCCTCACGCAGATACTGCTTGATCTGAGTCTCCAGGCGCTGATACAGCTGCTCAACCTGTTGATGAAGTCGCAGCGACTCTCCGGTCAATGCCCGTCCCGTGAGTAATCGTGTGATGCCCGGGTTCTTCCCACAGAATTCCAGATAGATACACAGCAGTCTGTGGCACTGATCCAGCGCGCCGGCCTGCTCACCGGGGATGCGACCAATCAGGCCAAACAAGGTGTCTTCAGCAAACTCCAAGAGTGCAGCGTACATGTTGCGTTTGGAGGGAAAGTGACGGTATAGAGCGGCTTCCGAGACCCCCACAGCCGAGGCAAGCCGGGCGGTTGTAATGCGGGTATCGGGGGCTTCCTCCAGCATCTCCGCGAGCGCCATGAGAATCTGCTGCTTACGGTCGACCTGAGCGGTAGGTGCGCTGTCCGGCATGAGCCCTCGAACGTCCGGGGTATGAGGCGATGCTAATCAGAGCGTGGCTTGGGTGCAAATCGCTCAGCGTCGAGAGCTGATCTGAGTCCCGATACCCTCGTCCGAGAAAATTTCTAGCAGGGCTGCGTGCGCCACGCGGCCGTCGATGATGTGGGCGCTGGACACGCCGCCTTGCACGGCTTCCAGTGCACATTGAATCTTGGGCAACATGCCGCCGTGAATGACGCCTTGCCCAATCAGCTCCTCGACCTGCTGGGTATTGAGCCCGGTCAGAATATTGCCCTCCGCGTCCAATAGCCCGGCCACATTAGTCAGGAGCATCAGCTTTTCCGCTTGCAGGACTTCGGCCAACTTACCGGCGACCAGGTCGGCATTGATGTTGTAGGTTTTGCCATCCGTGCTGCCCGCTACCGGGGCAATCACGGGGATGTAGTCGCTGCCAATCAGCATGGTCAGGATATCGGTATCGATGCTGGCCACTTCGCCGACCTGGCCAATATCCTTTGCTCCTTCGCGACTCCAGTCACCCGCGAGTTTTCGAGCCTGAATGAGCTGACCGTCCTTGCCCGTGATGCCAATCGCGCGACCGCCGTTCCTGTGAATGCTGTCAACGATCTCCTTGTTCACCGAGGCGCCAAGCACCATTTCGACCACATCCATCGTGTGCTCGTCAGTGACCCGCATGCCATCAACAAACTCGGACTCGATGTTGAGACGCTCCAGCAGTTCGCCAATTTGTGGCCCGCCGCCGTGCACCACAATCGGATTCATACCCACCAGCTTCATCAACACCACATCGCGGGCAAAACTCTCCTGGAGTTCTGCATCCGTCATGGCGTTGCCGCCAAACTTGATGACAAAGGTCTTGCCCGTGAAACGTTGGATGTAGGGCAGTGATTCGGTCAGGATCCGGGCAAAATTCCCAGCCTCACCCTGATTGAGTGACATGGTGTTTAATCCGGCGCAAATAAAGCGCAGAGAATGATCCGCTGCGCGCTCAAAGGCAATGTGAAGATGCCGCAGATGCCGTTCAGCACTGGCAGTGCGTCAGGTCTATCAAAACTGCGAAAATTAGCGGTCGAGCGTCGCGGCCACGGCGGCGACGATTTGTTCCGCGATCACCCGTTTGCTGGCCAAGGGCAGGCTTTGCTCCTCTGTCGCGGTGATCAGATGCACCGCATTTTGCTCAGAGCCGAAAGTCGTATCAGGGTCGCTGACATCATTGGCGATGATCATATCGAGCCCTTTTCTCTGCCGTTTTTCCCGGGCGTGATCCATCAGGGATGCGGTTTCGGCGGCAAAACCCACCACCATAGAAGGCCGGCTCGATGATTGCGCGACGCAGGCGATGATGTCGGGGTTCTCGACCAGCGTGAGGATCAGGGGGTTACCGTCTGCCTTTTTAATCTTCTCAGCTGATGCGGATTCGGGCCGGTAGTCAGCGACCGCCGCCGCACCAATGAACACATCAGCGCCTGCCGAGAGTGCCAGCGCCTGCTCGCACATCTCGGTTGCCGAGGTGACTGGATGTAGCATGACCCGATTGGGTGCGTCCAAATGCACCGGCCCGGAGATCAATTCGACCTGCGCACCGGCCTCTGCACAGGCCCCTGCCAGCGCAAAGCCCATTTTCCCGGAGCTGTGGTTGCTCAAATACCGGACGGGGTCGATCGCCTCTAAGGTTGGGCCCGCGGTGATCACCACCCGGCGCCCTTCCAGTAGCCGGCTTTCAAAGCGCGCATTGACGGCGGCCACGATGGCTTCAGGGTCAAGCAGTCGGCCCGGCCCCACATCACCACAAGCCTGTTCTCCCGCATCGGGTCCGATAATTTGAATGTGCCGCGAGGCGAGCATCTGAATATTTTCTTGGGTCGCGGCGTGCGCCCACATTTGCTGATTCATGGCCGGTGCCACGGCGACTGGTGCGGGTGTCGCGAGCGCCACGGTAGTTAACAGGTCATCGGCGCGACCCTGCGCGAGCCGTGCGATCACGTCTGCTGTGGCCGGCGCAATGATCATCACGTCTGCCCAACGCGCGAGCTCAATATGCCCCATACCCGCCTCAGCCGCCTCATCGAGGAGCTCGGTATGGGTGGGCTCTCCAGACAATGCCTGCATGGTAAGGGGGGTAATGAATTCCGTTGCGCCCCGGGACAGCACAACGCGCACCAGCGCGCCCTGCTTTTTCAGCAGTCGCACTAGCTCCGCGCCTTTGTAGGCTGCGATGCCGCCGGAGATGGCCACGAGAATGTGACGCTGGTTTAACTGGCCCATAGGCCCCTCAATCCCTGCATGAGATCGAGCGAACCCTAGCATTTGCGGGGGTTTTTGCACACTTGAGGTTATTGCCCCCCGGCCTCGCTTGCGCCCCCACAGCCCCTCTGGTATAAAACGCGCCCTTTGTAGATCTCTATGGGGATTCCCATGTCACGTGTCTGTCAGGTTACGGGTAAGCGGCCCGCAACCGGTAACAATGTTTCGCACGCCAAGAACCGCACCAAGCGTCGCTTCTTGCCGAACTTGCACAACCATCGTTTCTGGATTGAGTCTGAGAAGCGCTTTGTTTCTCTGCGCGTGTCTTCCAAGGGGATGCGTATCATCGATAAGCGCGGTATCGAGACGGTTTTGGAAGAGCTCCGTGCTCGCGGCGAGAAGGTCTGAGGATTGAACCATGCGTGAAAAGATCAGAATGAACTCTACGGCTGGCACTGGCCACTTTTACACGACAGACAAAAACAAGCGCACCATGCCCGACAAGCTTGAAATGAAGAAGTACGATCCGGTAGCGCGCAAGCACGTTGTGTATAAGGAAGCGAAGATCAAGTAATCGCTGCGGCAATCATCGAAAACCCCGGCCCTGAGCCGGGGTTTTTGTTTCTGAGTTCCGCACCCCCGCTGACTGGCCTCCTGTCAGGGTGTATGGTCAGATAGCCCATGCGCTATCTCGAGTCGCAGTAGCAGCGGTCGCCCATGCCAGAGTTACCTGAAGTTGAAACTACCTGCCGCGGTATCGCGCCACATATTGTGGGGCGCACTGTGCGCGAGGTGATTGTGAGAGAGCCACGTTTGCGTTGGCCCGTGCCGGCCAAATTGAATCAGTTGATGTCAGGCGCGCGATTTATGTCTGTCAGCCGGCGGGCAAAATATTTATTAGTGAAGACTGAGCGCGGCATTTTGATGGTGCATCTGGGCATGTCCGGAAGCCTGAGGATCATGCCTGCTGACACCCCGCCCCTGTTCCACGACCACATCGATGTGGTGCTGGATGATGGCCGCTGTCTCCGGTATCACGACCCGAGACGGTTCGGCAGTTTCCACTGGCTTGAATCAGAGCAACACCCCCTGTTGGATCATTTGGGTCCTGAGCCGCTGTCAGACACGTTCAATGGGGCCTATCTCTATGAGCGATCACGTGCACGCCGTATACACGTAAAGCAGTTCATCATGGACGGCAAAGTCGTGGTGGGGGTCGGCAACATCTACGCCAATGAGGCGCTTTTCATGGCGAGTATTCATCCTGCGCGAGGCGCCGGCCGTATCGCGGCGGCGCGTTACGAGCGGCTAGCGGACACCATTAAGCAGGTTCTGGGTGCCGCGATAGAGCAAGGCGGCACGACGCTCAGGGATTTTGTTGGGGGGGACGGGTCTCCCGGATATTTTGCGCAGCAGCTGAGGGTATATGGCCGCGAAGGGCAGCCGTGCCGGGTTTGTCAGAGCCAGTTGAAGGAAATTAGGCAGGGAGGTCGGAGTACAGTGCTGTGTTCTCAATGCCAGCGCTAAACGAGCGCGCGTATCACGAGACAGTCCACCAAGCCCCGATGATTCGGCGCTCATTTATCCCAGCTTGCTTTGCAGCGCCCCCGCCACGTTTGCTGGCACGAAGCCGCTGACGTCGCCGCCGAGACCGGCAATTTCTCTCACCAGTGAGGAAGAGATGTAGGACAGTTCGGCACTGGGCGTCAAAAAAACGCTCTCAAATTCAGGATCCATGGCGCGATTCATATTGGCCAACTGAAACTCATACTCAAAATCAGCGACGGCACGCAGGCCTCTGAGCACGCAGTGAGAGTCCTGCGCGGTCACGAAGTCGATAAGTAGCCCGTTAAAGGGCAGGACCTCGGCGGCCGGCACGTGTTCCAAACAGGCCTTAGCCAATTCAACTCGGGTATCTGTGGAAAAAAGGGGTGCCTTCTTCTCACTGGTGGCAACGGCCACCACCACCCGCTCGAAGAGCTTCGCGGCGCGCTCTACCAGATCGATATGGCCATTGGTGATGGGATCGAAGGTCCCCGGGTACACCACGGTATGGGTCAACACGAGATCTATCCTCCAGTGATGTGTGCGAGCCTACACAAGTCTTGATAGCTGAACAAACTTGGCTGTCGTGCGCTCTACCGCGGCGACAGTAGCCGGTAGCAGACGTCACCCGCCATTTTCTCACGCAGCACATCGTAGAGCCCCTCTGGGACAGGCTCAGGTTGAGAGCGCGATGTCTCGAAGTAAACCCAGCAGCGCTCGACCAGTCGGTCGTTCTGTGCCAACAGCGTCAGGGTTGACTCGCCGAGACGCGCATCGAAAGGGGGGTCTACAAATACGATGTCCCATGTGTCGCTGGTCTGGCGCAGATAATGCTCCGCCATGTCGCAGTTCACGGTGCTGCATTCAGTGGCATCGAGAGTGTGGAGGTGGTGGCCCACGGCAGTGACGGCTTCTCGGTCAGCATCAACGAAGTCACAGTGCGCCGCGCCACGCGATAGTGCTTCGATTCCTAGAGCGCCTGAACCGGCGAAAAGATCGAGACACTTTGCAGCCTGAAGGTGCGGCCCCAGCCAGTTGAAGAGCGTCTCCCTTACCCGATCTGCAGTGGGTCGCAGGCCTGGCCGATCCGGGAACTGGAGCTTCCGTCCACGCCACTGTCCACCGATGACCCGGAGCTGGGGGGTAGCCTGTTTGGCGCCACGTCGCATGCTGGTTCCTGTTTTTCTGGGTGCTAGACTGACTGTCAATCAACGGTGCGTCTGTGTTCCGCCACGCCCAATCGAGTCAGAGTGATCATGAAGCTATTCAAACGCCGCGCCAAGCCTGATGAGGTCAAAACCGAGGCGCTCGCTGACGGCGATAACCCAAGTACCCCGGTGTCCACTGACGATATTGCCGGGCGCTCGGAGCAGGCAGCAGATCCTTCCTCTGCGCCGGCTGGCGAGGCTGGCGGCGATGGGGCGCCAGATTCGGGCTCGAGTGTTTTTGAGCGGCTGCGAAGCGGGCTCAGCCGCAGCCGAGGTCAATTGTCTGAAGGGCTAGCCAGTCTTGTGTTGGGCAAGAAGCAATTGGACCCGGCACTCTTGGAGGCGCTTGAGGAACAGTTGATCATGGCCGATTTGGGGCTCGAGGCCACTGATCGAGTGCTGGAGTCACTCCGCCTGCGACTGGGTCGCAGTGAGTTGTCGGCGGAGGAGACGGTCATGTCGGCCTTGAAGGACACGCTCACCGAGCTACTGGCCGATCAGGAGTCTCCTCTTAGCATCAAGGCGCATCAGCCTTTTGTCATTCTGGTGGTGGGCGTGAATGGTGCCGGAAAGACGACGACGATTGGCAAGTTGGCGCACCGCTTCAAGCAACAGGGCCACAGCGTCATGCTGGCTGCCGGTGACACCTTCCGGGCAGCCGCGGTAGAACAGCTGCAGGCCTGGGGCGAGCGCAATGATGTGCCGGTGATTGCCCAGCACACAGGCGCTGATAGCGCTTCAGTTTTGTTTGATGCGTTGCAGGCGGCCACGGCCCGCGATGTGGATGTCCTGATCGCGGACACCGCGGGGCGGCTTCAGAACAAGTCCCACCTGATGGATGAGCTCAGTAAGGTAGTGCGGGTAATGCGCAAGCAGAACGAGGCCGTGCCCCACGAAACGCTGTTGGTGCTCGATGCGGCCACCGGCCAGAACGCGGTCTCTCAGGCGGTGGAGTTTGACCAGGCCGTCGGTGTCACGGGTGTCGCGGTCACCAAGCTCGACGGCACCGCACGAGGCGGAGTGCTGTTCGCCATCGCACACAAGTTGAAGCGTCCGATACGTTTTATTGGCGTGGGCGAGCAAGCCGATGACCTGCGTGACTTCAGTGCCCGGGACTTTGTTGATGCGCTGTTGGATGACGGCTAGGGAAGTGCGGCAGTGATTGAGTTTGAGCGGGTGAGTCGCCGTTTCGGTGATCAGGACGCGCTACGCAATCTCAGTTTGACGATCGAGCAGGGAGAAATGGCCTTTCTGACCGGTCACTCGGGTGCAGGCAAGAGCACCTTGCTGCGCCTTCTTTTATTGCTGGATCGACCCAGTAGCGGTGACATCCGCGTGAATGGTGAGCCGACCAGCAAGATCCGGTCGCGCATGGTGCCGCGTTATCGCCGACGTTTCGGGGTGGTGTTTCAGGACCACAGGCTGTTGTTTGACCGCAGCGTGCACGACAATGTGGCGCTGCCTCTGGTGATGGCGGGATTCTCACCTACCGACACTGCTCGCCGGGTGAGAGCCGCGCTGGACAAGGTTGGTCTGCTGTACCATGAGCAGGCGAATCCCGCTGTGTTGTCGGGGGGTGAGCAGCAGCGGGTAGGCATCGCGCGGGCGGTTGTTGCCAGGCCTGAATTCCTCATTGCCGATGAGCCCACGGGTAATCTGGATCCCCAACTGTCTTCCGAGATCATGTCGTTATTCGAGGCATTCAATCAGGTGGGCGTGACGGTGCTGGTGGCGACCCACGATTTGCCGCTGATTTCCCGGCTCAGGCATCGGATTATCACGCTCCATGAAGGGCGTCTTGCCGGTGTGAGGGCACAATGAGTTCATCATCGCGACAGACCAGAGAAGGATGGAGTCGAATAGCGGCTTGGCGCTCGCAACACCGTTCTGCTGCAACCAGTAGCTGGCAAAAATTAATAGCCAGACCCGTCGCAACTGGCATGGTCTGGCTCGTTGTGGCGATCTCACTGGCGCTGCCCGGCGCCATGCTGCTGACACTCGATAATTTGAGACCACTGATCCCCGATCTGGAACGACCGGCGCAGGTATCGGTCATGCTGGACGGTGAGCTCGACCTCGAGCAGGCCGAGGCCCTGCAGCGCGAACTGGGCACATGGGATACCGTCGAAGACGTAACCTTGGTGCGTCGGGACGAGGCGTTGGTTGTATTTGGCGAGCAAACCGGATTGTCAGGGCTGCTGACATCACTGGACCATAATCCGCTGCCGCACGCGCTACTGGTGTCTCCCACAGCACCCCGCACCAACACGGCTCTCAGCCAGCTGGTTAAAGCGATCGATGGTCTGTCAGGCGTGGACAGGGTCATAGTCGACAGTCAGTGGATGAGCCGTCTCGATCAGGCTCTACTCGCGACAGAGCGCTGGGGTCTCGCTTTGGGTGCCGCCATGGTGCTCGGCGCGATTCTTGCGCTGGCTAATACGCTGCACTTTGCGATCGATGCCCGGAGGGAGGAGATTTTGGTGGTGCGCGTGATCGGCGGCTCCCCGGGTTTTATCCGCCGGCCTTTTTTATATACTGGTTTGTATTTCGGTGCAGGCGGTGGGGTACTCGCCGGTCTGATGTTGTGGGTGTTAAGCCTCTGGATTGCGGGCCCGGTTAACGCGTTATTTGCCTTGTACGGCAGTCCTGGCCAGATTCAGAGTCCGGGCGTCGGGTATCCTTCAGCGCTGATTGCGCTAGGCGCAGGTCTGGGGTGGCTGACCTCCTGGACCGCTTCAGCACGCTATTTCAGCCGCCTTGACGCGTCCTGAGAGCCGCTAACACTCTGAATTTCGGTATTTTTCAGGGTTTAGCACTCTGCATGGGAGAGTGCTAAAATACGCGGCCACGAGCCGTTGGAGGCGACTGACATGACCGACACAACGCGTGCACTGACGCTGCCCAACAGTGCAGTGCTGAATATGGCGCCCGGCGCCAACTTGTCTGCCTACGTTCAGGCGGCTAGTAGCATTGCCGTGCTGTCTGCTGAGCGGGAGCGCGAGCTGGCAGAGCGCCTGTTTTATGAGGAGTGCGTTGATTCGGCGAGAGAGCTGGTGCTCGCGCATCTTCGGTTCGTCGTACACATTGCCCGCAGTTATTCCGGTTACGGTTTGGCTGAGGCTGATTTGATCCAAGAGGGCAACGTTGGCCTCATGAAGGCAGTAAAGCGTTTTGACCCGAACAAAGGCGTGCGGCTGGTCTCCTTTGCAGTGCACTGGATCAAGGCCGAAATGCATGAATACATCCTCCGCAACTGGCGCATTGTCAAAGTCGCGACGACCAAGGCTCAGCGAAAACTGTTTTTTAATCTCCGCAGTCAGAAAAAAGCGCTGGGGTGGCTGTCAGCTGAGGAAACCCGTGCTATCGCCGCTGACCTCGGCGTTGATGAGGCAGAGGTCACGCGCATGGAGGGCCGTCTGGCCAGCCGGGATGTGGCCTTCGATGCGCCCACTGACAGTGATGAAGACGACGCCTGGCAGGCGCCGCAGTATTTTCTGACAGACGGTCAGGCGGATCCTGGTCAGCTGGTCGAGGCGGAGAACTTTGCAGAGGACAGCTCGGCGAGACTGCAGGTTGCGCTTAAAGAGTTGGATGCGCGAAGCCGCGATATTCTCGAACGTCGCTGGCTATCAGAAGATAAGCCTACGCTCCACGAGCTGGCGGCGGAGTATGAGGTGTCGGCAGAACGCATTCGGCAGCTCGAAGCCAATGCGATGAAAAAACTGCGCACCGCCATGGTCGCGTAGCCACGACCTGACAGATTTATCTCGGTTCAACTTGACGCCGTGGGATCCTCCGAGCCCCCGCTGACCCATCGTATTCGCAGCTTTGTGATGCGTGCTGGCAGAATGACGCCTGCTCAGGAGCGTGGCTGGCAAGACGGATTTCCGCGCTTTGGCCTCACGCTGCAAGCAGGGCAACTCGACTGGGACCAAGCTTTTGGCTTTGCGGGCCAACGCGTGGTTGAGATTGGCTTTGGCATGGGCGATAGCCTGCTGCAGATGGCGCAGGCCGACCCCGCCGCCCAGTTTATCGGCATAGAAGTTCACCGGCCCGGTGTCGGCAGACTGTTATCTCAACTTCTAGTCGCTGAAACCCGAAACCTGCGCGTTTATGCCGAGGATGCCGTGGAGGTGATGGAACAGTGTTTGGCTCCGAATACGGTGGACGCCATCCACATTTTCTTTCCCGACCCCTGGCATAAAAAGCGCCACCACAAGCGACGACTGATTCAGCCTAGGCTGGTTCACAATCTGGCGACCCTCTTGAGGGCAGATGGCTATCTGCACCTCGCCACCGATTGGGTGCCGTATGCCGAGCACATGTTTGAAGTGCTGGATGGCGAGCCGCTCCTTGTCAGCGCGGCCGGCGAGCCGGCCACCGCGGTGCCTCGACCGGACTACCGACCCCCCACTAAATTTGAGGCGCGCGGCGAACGGTTGGGACATGTCGTACAGGACCTGATTTACCGTAGGCGTATTTGACGCTGCAGGTGCGCCTCATCTTGGCTTACTGCTGACCCGCTGCCTCAGCGTCTTGGTGTCGCCTTGATCTATCGCCCTTTGCGGGGCCGGTTATAGAAAGGTTTCGATGACGCTATCTAAAAACTGATACCCCAGCGGTGTGGTCACAAATTGACCTGTGCCAGGCGCTTCAAGCCAACCGAGGGATACGGCCGTCTCTGCCGCGGTGGTCAGCTGGTCGACAGTATTGCCTGTCGTTTGCGTAAAGTGAGCGACCGGCACGCCCGATCTCAGCCGTAACGTATTCATTGCGAATTCGGTGATCTTCTCTGCAGGGGAAATCGCGACACCTCGCGGCGGTGACAGGGGCGACGACGTCGTCACGGCAAGATAGTCTGCGGGTGCCCGGGTACGCTGGGTGCGAATGATGGTGCCGTCGGGCAGGGAGATCTTGCCGTGGGCGCCTGCTCCCAGCCCGATGTAATCGCCAAAGCGCCAGTAGTTCAGGTTGTGTCGGCTCTCTTCTCCCTCTCGGCTAAACGCAGACACTTCGTATTGATGAAGCCCTGCCTCAGCGAGAACGCCTTCGCCCGCTTGCTGAATCGATTCGAGGTCGCTCTCGTCGGGAAGCACCGGTGGCGTCGACCAGAAGCGGGTGTTGCGCTCGATTGTCAGCTGGTACCAGGAGATATGGCCAGCGCTTCTGCCCACGGCCTCCGTGAGGTCTGACGCTGCCGATTGTGCGTGCTGCCCCGGCAATCCATGCATCAGATCAATATTCCATCGCCGGAAATCGGCGGCGGCGACCATGTCCAGTGCGCGGCGGGCGTCGTCGCCTGAGTGAATCCGCCCCAAGGCCTTGAGCGCGCGGTCATCGAAACTTTGCACACCTATGCTAAGCCGATTCACGCCAGCCGCGCGGTACTCAGTGAACCGCTCGCGCTCAGCGCTGCCGGGATTACTTTCTAGCGTGATCTCCACATCGCGGGACAGGTTTGCCCTAATGGATATCCCCTCGAGGAGCGCGCCAAGCCAGCGACCCTCGAATAAGCTGGGTGTGCCGCCGCCAATAAAAATAGAGTGGATAGATCGGTCATGCCACCATGCCTGCTGGCTGTCGAGATCAGTCAGAAGGGCTTCGACGTAGGGTTGTTGAAGGGAATCTGTAAAGCCTTCGTGGCTGTTAAAGTCGCAATAGGGGCATTTGCGCGCGCACCAGGGTAAATGAATATAAAGCGACAGCGGCACCCCCTGTGGATCGATCATGCTGCCAGTTGTGTCAGTAACTGTTGAACAGCCAGTGCGCGATGACTGACGCGATTTTTTTCCTCTGCTGACAACTCGGCGGCGTGCTGTTCATAGCCCTCTGCCACAAATAGGGGGTCGTAGCCAAAGCCTCCGGCGCCCCGGGGTGCGGTGGCGATGTGCCCGTGCCATCGCCCCTCAGCAATGAGAGGCGTGGGGTCGTCTGAGTGCTTAAGCAAAACCAGTACTGCAACATAGAAGGCTGCCCGATCCGCAGCCTCGAGTGTCGCCATGTTTTCCAGTAGCAGTGCGTTATTGGCCGCATCGTCGCCTCCGGAGTAGCGCGCCGACCGAAGGCCGGGCGCGCCCCCTAAAGCGGGCACCACCAAGCCAGAGTCATCGGCCAGCGCCGCGCAGCGGGTCTGCGCGCAGGCATGGCGGGCCTTGATCAGCGCGTTTTCGACAAAGGTGCTGCCAGTCTCTTCTACGTCGCCGACACCCAGCTCCGCTTGGGGACATACCTGCCAATGGTTACCTAGCACTGCCTGGAACTCACGGATTTTGCCCCGGTTGTGGCTGGCAATGATCAAGCGTGGTCGTGCGTTGTCAGACATCGCCTAGCTCTGGCGCCAAAGCTGCACTTTCATTTTGTGCTCAAAGGTCGAGGTAGCGCCCTCCGGTTGAAAGGTAAACTCAAAGAAACGGTATTCCCGATCCAGGAATTCAAAGGGCACGATGTAATACGTGGCGCGACCTTCGCGAATCTCCTTGACCCGCATGTCACCCCCCGTGATCAAGTCCCAGGTACGGCCCTCGATTTTCATCGGTCGACCTGCGACGTCTCCGGCATCGGCATCGCGGACTGACAGCGTCAGGATGGCTTTGTCGGCCCCGCGCGCAATGCCGTATTCAGCGGCGACTTCTGGTGACAGGAAAGTGGTGTAGACAATGCTGTGGTGCAGCTCGAACTGCTCATATCGCGTCGACTGTTGTGCCGCGGCTGGCAGTGCACAGCAAGCCAGTAGCAGTCCGGCAATCAGGTGCCAGCGCGACGGATGCGATAGATCGCGCTGCTGGCAAACAGGTTGGGAAGCCATCTGCCCAACAGGCGCTGAGCGGGCCCCGCAATGGTCGCTCGCTCGATAATATCGATGTCTAATTCTGAACACAGCGACTCAAAGTCCTTGACGGTGCAAAAGTGAATGTTGGGGGTGTCGTACCACTGCCGCGGCATAGCCCGAGACATGGGCATGCGGCCCTTCAATCCCAGGTGTAGGCGGCACAGCCAATGTCCGAAATTGGGGAAGGACACAACGGCCTCATTACCAATATCGACCATACGCTGCAGCGCGATATGCGGATGTGTCAGCTCCTGCAGGGCATGCGCCAACACGACAACATCGAAACCGTTGGTTGAAAAGCAATGCAGGCCGTCGTTAATGTCTTCCTGAATGACATCAAGCCCCTTGCTGACTGACGCAATGAGATTGTCGGGGTCGATATCCACGCCAACACCACTGGTGTCCCGTTCGTCCCGCAGGCGCGCTAGAAAGGCGCCATCTCCGCAGCCGAGATCCAGCACACGACTACCCGGTGTAATCCAGCCGAGCACGGTGTTCAGATCCAGTCGAGTCATGATGGACCCACCCGGCGCATCCACTCACTCAACAGCTGCTCGTAGTGAGAATTCGGGAGCAAGAAACCGTCGTGCCCATTATCGGTCTCTATGTTGGCGTAGGTGACGGACTTGCCCGCTGCCATCAGTGCATCTCGAATCTCGACCGATCGCTGAGGTGGAAACCGCCAGTCCGAACTGAACGAGGCCACCAGAAAATTGGCCTGCGCATTGGACAGGGCGGCGGTGAGGTCGCCACCGTGCTCCCCGGCCAGATCAAAAAGGTCCAATGCTCGCGTCATCAGGACGTAGGTGTTGGCGTCGAATTGGGTGGAGAAGCGGCTGCCCTGATGGCGCAGATAACTCTCCACTTGAAAGACCCATTCTGCATTGTCGTTCGGCGTAAAACTGCCTTCTCGCAGCTCCCGGCCAAACCGGTCACTCATGCCGTCGGCAGACATATAGGTGAGATGGCCGACCATTCGTGCCAGTGCAACGCCCCGCGTCGGCAGTGCACCCGCTGCGAGATAGTCGCCCTCATACCAATCCGGGTCGGAGAGGATGGCGTGGCGCGCGATTTCGTTGAAGGCAATATTCTGTGCAGTGAGGCCTGGTGCTGCGGCCAGCGCGACGCAGTGCTCCACCCAATCGGGAAAATCGACCGCCCACTGCAGGGCCTGCATGCCGCCCAGACTCCCGCCCATGACGGCGGCCCAGCGCGAAATGCCCAGGTGCTCGGCCAGCCACTTCTGGCTGCGAACCCAATCCTGAACCTGGGGTTGTGGAAATTGACCGCCCCAGGGCTTTCCTGTGTCCGGGTTGATCGTATTGGGCCCTGAGGAGCCGTCACAACATCCCAAATTATTGGAGCAGACCACGAATAAACGCTCGGTATCGATCGGCTTACCCGGGCCGATTGCCAGATCCCACCAGCCTGGACGGCGGTCATCGCCTGCGTGGAACCCTGCCGCGTGATGCGAACCCGATAACGCATGGCAGATCAGCACGGCATTATCGCCGGTGCTGTTCAGTTCGCCATAGGTCTCGTACACCAGCTCATGACTGCTGAGCGCGATGCCGTTGGCGAAAGCAAAGGGTGTGTCGCATTTGGCGATCTGTGGTGTCACCACCCCGACACTGCCTGCAGGGATCGTCTCGCTCACGTTAGAGCCCGAAAACCAGGCCCGGAGGCAAGCCCACGGTGAGTGCGGCGTGTCGCAGACCGATTTGCACGACGTTAATGCCGATGAACACCAGAATGGGTGAGAAGTCGATGCCGCCCATATTGGGCAGTAATGAGCGGACGGGGGCCATGACTGGCTCGGAGATCTGCCAGATCAACTCGATGGCAGGATGGCGGCTTCCGGGTGCGATCCAACTGACAATTATCATGGCGATCAGTATGAAAAAGTAGAGGTTGACCAGCAGCGCGATCACGCCGATCACACCCCATAGCAGCAAGGTTGCGAAGCCAGGCAGCGTCCAGCGCTCCCCCGCTATCCAGACGATCCCCATCAGAATCAGTGACTGCAGGAGCACGGCCAGCACCCACACAGCCCAGTCAATTCGGCCGGTCGCGGGCAGTGCTCCGCGCAGAGGCGTCAGTAGCGGGTTGGTCAGTTTCACAATCATTTGCGACAGGGGGTTGTAGAAGTTCACCCGAGAGGCGTGAAGGACCCCGCGCAGAATGACCACAAACAGCAACAATGCGCCCAGATTGCGAATCAAATAAAGCGATATTTCCGTGCCAGCAGTCATCAGCCGAACTCCTCTCCCAAGGCTTTAGCGCGCGCAGCGCATTGCCGCACAGCTTCTGCTACCACCGCATCGAAATCATGGGCCCGAAGTGATTGCAGCGCCTGCGCGGTGGTGCCGCCGGGGCTGGTCACGTTTTCGCGCAGCGTGGCAACCGGTTCCGTGGCCTGAGCTGCTAATGATGCGGCGCCGAGAGCCGTCTGCACAGTCAGCGCCATTGCAACTTCTTCTTCGAGTCCCAGTTCCGTACCGGTCCGGGCAATGGCTTCAATCAGTGCAAAAAAGTAGGCGGGGCCACTGCCTGACACGGCCGTTACCGCATCGAGTAGATCTTCGCGAGTCACCCAAACGGTTTTACCCGCGGCGTTGGTCACCTGCTCTGCGAGTTTCCGATGAGCAGCTTCGACCGAGTCGGGCGCGAACAGCGCACTCGCACCCAACCCAATCATGGCTGGTGTGTTGGGCATGCAGCGAATGATCGAGACGTCTCCGCCCAGCTGAGACTGGAGCGAGCTGATTGGGATGCCGGCCGCAATAGAGAGCAGTGCAGTGCGAGGCCCCAGCTGGTTTTTAATCGCAGTCAGCGCGGCGGGGATGACTTGAGGTTTTACCGCTGCCACCACCAAGTCTGCATCCTCGTACAGCGTGTCAGGCGAGGTGCTGAGGTGCGACAGACCCATGGCTTTTAGGCGCGACAACGCTGCCTCGCTGGGGTCACTGGCCCGAAGCTGGCTTGGAGAAATTCCCTCGGCGATCAGACCGCTGATCATGGCGCTGGCCATATTGCCCGCGCCTAGAAATGCGATAACAGGAGCCACTTCAGATGACATGGGATGGCGGGTATCCGTCACAAACGAGCTTAATTATACCGCGCCCCAAAAATATCTGTGCCGACACGAACGATGTTCGCGCCCTCGCTGACAGCAGCCTCCAGATCTCCCGACATGCCCATAGACAGGGTGTCGAGCTGAGGCAGGGAGCCAGACAGGCGAGCCATGAGTTCTCTTAGCTGACGGAAGGGCTCGCGCTGCTCGGCCTGGTTGGTGGTCGCTGCGGGGATCGTCATGAATCCGCGGAGCCTCAGTCTCGGCAGTTCGTTGATGGCTGCCATCAGCTCAGGCGCCGCATCCGGGCCGACACCAGATTTGCTGTCCTCGTTGGAGGTGTTGACCTGCACCAACACATTGAGTGGCGCTTTGTCGTCTGGACGCTGCTCACTGAGGCGGCGGGCTACTTTTAAGCGGTCAATACTGTGCACCCAGTCACTGACCTCGGCGATCAAGGCAGTTTTATTGCTCTGGATTGGGCCAATGAAGTGCCAGCACAGCGGCAGGTCAGCGAGCGCGGCCGCTTTTTCCGCCATTTCCTGTGCGTAATTTTCACCAAACGCCGACAAACCGAACCCATGGGCCTGTCGGACTAGCTCGGAGGGCTTGGTTTTACTGACTGCTAGCAGGGAAACCGCGCCTGTAGCGCGCCCCGCCGCCCGCTCCGCCGCCCGAATCCGGCGGTCGACTTCTGATATATTGCGCTCAAGTTCAGTCGGTATCATGGTGGCATCATAAGGAAGTTGATTCGCCATGTGCTAGCCCGACACTGGCGGAGAATGTGAAATGGATATCACTGAATTACTCGCTTTTAGCGTCCAGCAGGGCGCGTCAGACCTGCATCTTTCGGCAGGCCTTCCTCCGATGATACGAGTGGACGGCGACGTTCGCCGCGTCAATGTGCCCGCGCAGGATCACGCCGAAGTGCAGGCGCTGGTCTACGACATTATGAACGACCGTCAGCGGAAGGATTTTGAAGAGTTTCTGGAGACGGACTTTTCTTTCGAGGTGCCGCGTGTCGCACGCTTTCGCGTCAACGCTTTCAATCAGAACCGTGGCGCGGGTGCGGTTTTTAGGACGATCCCCTCGGAAGTACTGTCGATGGATACCCTAGGGATGGGCCAGGTATTCCGCGACATCTCCATGTTGCCCCGGGGTTTAGTGCTGGTCACTGGCCCGACGGGCTCGGGCAAGTCCACCACGTTGGCCGCGATGATCGACTTCATCAATGACAGCCGTTACGACCATATTCTCACGATTGAAGATCCAATTGAGTTTGTGCACGAGAGCAAACGTTGCCTCGTGAATCAGCGCGAGGTCCACCGCGACACGCTGGGCTTCTCGGAGTCGTTGAGATCTGCGCTCCGGGAAGACCCGGACATTATTTTGGTGGGCGAGATGCGCGACCTCGAGACGATCCGTTTGGCGCTGACGGCGGCAGAGACGGGTCACCTGGTCTTTGGCACCCTCCATACGACATCGGCAGCCAAGACCATCGACCGCGTGATTGACGTTTTTCCCGCGGCCGAGAAAGCCATGGTGCGCTCGATGCTGTCTGAGTCTCTGCAGGCGGTCATCTCACAAACCCTGCTGAAGAAGAAAAGTGGCGGTCGGGTTGCGGCGCACGAAATCATGCGCGGCACGTCGGCGATCCGAAATCTGATTCGCGAGGACAAAGTGGCGCAGATGTATTCGGCCATTCAGACAGGCCAAGCTATTGGCATGCAAACCATGGATCAGTGTCTGCAAGGTCTGGTTGAGAAGCGCATCATCACAGTGGAGGCCGCACGCGAGAAAGCGCGGCAGCCCGACAGCATTAGGTCCTGACGCTTACTGCTCGTTGAGCCATGTAGTCAATATGATGGCCGCGGCTTCATCATCGATTGGTTTGGCTGCGAAATCGCCATTGTGCCCCGACGCCAGCGCGGCCGCTTTGGCTTCACGACTGGACAGCCGCTCGTCGACCAGCGTCACGATACGCTGGTACCGGCCCTCGATCTGACGCGCGAACTTCATCACTCTTTGGCTGATGTCGCTTTCTGATCCATCCATGTTAAGGGGATGACCGACGACCACACGTTGTGGTTGCCACTCCTCAATCAGTTTGGCCAGTGCGTCCCAGTCCGGCACCCCGTCTCGTGCGTTGATAATTGCCAACGGCTGAGCGGTTTGCGACAGGGTGTTGCCCACCGCGACTCCCATGTTGCGCAAGCCGTAGTCAATTGCCAAAACGGTTTCGTGGGCGGTCACAATCAGGCATGCCCTGATTCAGTGCTTAACAGATCGATATCGATACCCAGTTGTCGGCCCGCCGCAGTCAGCCGCTCCTCGACGGCGCTCCGGAACAGGATATCGGGGTCTGCCTGCACGGTCAGCCAACTGTTTTCCGTCATTTCTGCCTCGAGCTGGCCTGCCGACCAGCCGGCATAGCCCAGCGCCACTAAATAATCTTCGGGCCCCTCGCCGGCGGCGATGGCACAGAGAATATCCCGTGACCCGGTGAGACTCATTTCATCCGTTACCGGCTGGCTACCCTCCCAATGGGGTTCGCCGCGATGCAGGACAAAACCGTGATCGGTGGCCACCGGCCCGCCCGCCAGAATCGAGGTGTCTGGACATGCTGACGAGATATCAATCTCAAGGTGGGTCAACATATCGTTAAGCCCAATATCCAGACAGTGATTTACCACAATGCCCATTGCGCCCTGTTCATCATGATGACAAAGATAAGTGAGTGAGCGGTTAAAAAAGCCGCTACCTATCACAGGCGTGGCTAAGAGGAAGTGACCCCGCAGCGAATGCGGCGATTGACTGAGGTTTGCGTGTTGGTCTGACATGGCGGCCGGCTCCGTCAGCGACGAAATTGCCAAGTGCGGATGATATCGAGCTGCTGTGTTTCGCGCGCCAATGCTTGGGGAAAAGGTGCAAAGGGTGCAAGCTTCTCGACGGTATCGACGGCCGCCCGGTCCAGTGCTGCGGATCCTGAACTTTCTAATAAGTCAATTTGCCGCAAAGAGCCATCACTGCGGACGCTCACCTTGAGTCGCACATCGCCATCACCATGGCGCAGTGCGAGGCCCCGGTAGTAGGCGTTGCCAAAACGCTCGATGTCGGCTTGCCACTGAAGCAGGTAGTCGGCGTCCAGCGTCGCACGCGCGGCCATCGGGGCTTGCTGGGGGCTGGCAGCTGCCGACATGGTCAGTCCAGACGGCATCACCGAGGCAGTGACGGGCCCGGTCCCCTCAAGAGGCGCCGTATCTTGAGGGGGTGGCGCCATGGGTGCTGTTTGATAGAGAGAACCGAGTTGATTCGCCGTGGCTTCAGCTTGCGCGGTCTCAGGCACCTCGGCGGCGGGCGCCAGAAGCACGGTGATCGCACGATTGGCGACCTCCCGTGCAGAGTCTCCCGCTGGAGAGAGCAGGAAGCCAAAAATCACAACGAGGTGGATTCCCACCGATAGCAGGAAAGCGGGTGGCAGTCCTGTGCGAGGAGCCAAGGCCACCGCGGGTGTCATGCGGGTCAGGAGGACGCCCCTGTCAGCGGCAAGCTGTCGAGAAGCTGGCCTGCAATATCCAGCCCGGACTCTGCCTCGATTTCCCGGAGGCAGGTCGGGCTGGTGACGTTAATTTCTGTGAGGTAGTCGCCGATCACATCGAGGCCGACAAAGTAGAGCCCGCGCTCCCTGAGGGTAGGCCCAACCTGATTGGCAATCCATTGATCTCGCTCTGTGAGCGGCTGCACTCTCCCGGAACCACCGGCAGCGAGATTGCCCCGACTCTCGCCTGCAAGAGGGACTCGTGCCAGAGACCACGGTACTGCTTCGCCGTTGATCATCAGAATCCGTTTGTCACCCTCTTGAATGGCAGGCAGATACTGCTGCGCCATGATCGTTTGACGGCCGGATTGGGTGAGCGTCTCTAAAATGACGCTGACATTCGGGTCACCCGGCTGCGCGCGGAAGATCGCACTGCCACCCATGCCATCCAATGGTTTGAATATCACGTCGTCGTGTTGTGAGTGAAAGGCCCTCAACCGATCCATATCCCGGCTGACCAAAAGCGGCGGGCAGCACTCTGGGAATTCGGTGGCGAACAGCTTTTCATTGCAATCTCTCAAGCTTTGACAGCGGTTAACCACCAGGGTGCCTTCCCGCTCGGCCCGCTCCAGTAGATAGGTGGCGTAGATGTACTCCATGTCGAAAGGCGGGTCTATGCGCATGAGTACGACGTTGAGTTCGGTGAGCCGCAGCGTGATTTCGTCACCGAGGTCAAACCAGTGGTTAGCATTGCGATGAACTGTCAGGGGGCGGGCAGTAGCCATGGGCTGCTCTGCGTCGAGAAACAGGCCATCCGGCTCGATATAAAACAGTGTCCAGCCACGATCCTGCGCCGCCCACAGCAGCGCCAGAGTGGTATCTTTTTTGTAGTGAATGGAGCCAATGGGATCCATTACCACACCGAGCTTGAGGCTCATTTGCGGTCCTTGTTGGGACGGGGCTGGATATCTTGCGATCCACAGCAATTCCCCGCAAGCTCTCACCGCCCGAAAAGCGGGGTATTTTGTGGTCTTCTGAGGAGCGCTATGGAGCTGTTGTTTGTCATTGTCGCGTGCGTGAGCCTGTTGTGTGCCGTCACTGCGGTATTGCAGGTTCGCCAGATCGGCTGGGCTGTCTGGTTGTGGTTTTTTTCCGGATGGGTCACCGGCGAGCTGGCCGGCTGGCTTATCGGGTCGCAGATGGTTTTCGTTGCAATCTGCGTGCTGTTGATCGGCACCGGAGCGCCGGGCTTTGCCTTCGGACTGTCCTGCTTTTTGGCGGCCTGGGGTCTGCTGGCGTGGGCGCTCAGGGACGGCTTTGATGCCGGTACGGCTTTTCATCGGGCGCTGCGCGTTGCCCTCGGCGCAGATTTTTTGAATCACATCCCGGAGCGAAGGCGGGTCAGGCTGACCGAACAGATCCATAGCCAAGAGTGGTTATGGCCGTTTCGTTTTCGTCGCCCCGGCGTGCGCTATGTGCGTAATGTGAGTTATTCCACTGCAGGAAAACGGGGGTTGCTGGACATCTACACCCCGGTGACTCAGGGAGCGCACCGACCGGTATTGCTGCATGTGCATGGCGGCGCTTGGATGATGGGTCACAAGTCTCATCAAGGACAGCCGCTGCTGCACCGCATGGTTGAGCTGGGCTGGGTCGGGGTGTCTATCAATTACCGGCTGGCCCCCCGGGACGCCTACCCTGCTCAAATAATCGACGTCAAAAAGGCCATTGCCTGGGTGAAAACCCACATCGAGGAATACGGCGGTGACCCGGACTTCATCGTCGTCACGGGTGGCTCGGCGGGGGGGCATCTCTCTCTCCTCGCAGGCCTGACCGCCGGTCATGCCGACTGGCAGGCAGGTTTTGAGGGCGCGGATACGGCCGTGCAGGGTGTGCTGGCAATGTATCCGGTTGTGGATCTCACCAACCGGCACGGCATTCGTCAGCAAGCCAGTATGGATGGATTCATCGGCCGAAAGATCATCCAGCAGACCCGAGAGGCGGCACCACAGGTGTTCGAGGATGGCTCACCCACCTCCTGGATCCATCGTGAAGGCGTCGCCGAGGCGGCCCCCCCGTTTTGTATTGTTCAGGGGACCCACGACTCGCTGGTGTGGGTTGAGGAAGTGCGGCGCTTCGTTGCCGAATTGGCGCCGCTCACTAGCGTACCGCTGGTCTACGCAGAGCTACCGCGGGCGCAGCATGCGTTTGAGATTTTTCACTCGCCCCGGACCAGTCATTTTTTAAACGCGGCTTCAATGTGGTTAGAGTGGGTTCGCGCCCAGCACGCCGAACAATTGGTGGCTTCCGCGAGCAGGTCTGAGATGCCGCTCACAGAGTAGCGGGTTAGCCAAGGCCACTGATGCTCGTGTGCCCTGTCACTTAAAGGGTAAGTGCGGTCGCAAGTTCTTGAGGGCAATGCCAAACAGGTGTTCGGGCTCTAGCGGTCGACTTCAGCCTGGCATCTCTCCCCACATTACGCTGAGGGCTGATAGCGCGACGACGGGGGCGGTCTCGGTACGGAGTACTCTCGGCCCCAATTGCAGTACCTCAAAGCTGTTCTCGCAGGCCCGCGCTACCTCCTGATCTGTTAACCCCCCCTCGGGACCAATTAATAGTGCGGCGTCTACCGGCGCTTCCTTACTGGCGCCGGATCGTGTTGCCCCGTGATCATCGCAATGCAGCACCCATTTATGCTCAGCCGCTACACTTTGAACCCATTGCTCAAGCGGTTGCGGCGATGAAACTGCCGGTATGTTCACCCGCCCACATTGTTCGCAGGCACTGATGGCAATTTGTCGCC
>ERZ802819.649-NODE-649-length-22904-cov-12.9832_pt1 | contig 22904 bp, 23 predicted proteins | sample MGYA00345647_ERZ802819 | MGnify/ENA primary metagenome ERZ802819 (study PRJEB30503, sample SAMEA104212355) | marine metagenome | biome: Westerlies Biome; feature: [SRF] surface water layer (ENVO:00010504) within the epipelagic zone...; material: water...
ATTTGCCACAGCTTCGCTACCGTGGCCATCGGCGGGTTTTCAACCCACGATGCCAGCATTGGTTTCTTCAACAGCCCGGCCATTGAAGCGGTGGCCTGCATTTTTATGGTGCTCTCCGGCATCAACTTTGCCCTGCATTTTTTGGTCTGGCGACGGCGCAATCTCTTACTGTATTTCGCCGACTACGAGCTGCGCACTTATTTCTTGGTGCTGCTGTTCGTGTCCTTGGCCGTTGTGGGTATTTTGTTCGGCGAGGATGCGAATGCCTCGGCGCTTCGGCAGGGGATTTTTCAGACCATTTCTTACGCCACCACAACGGGTTTTGTGACCGAAAACGTTTCCCAATGGCCTGCGTCTGCCTCGACACTGTTGCTGTTAGCTGCATTTGCAGGCGGCTGCGCTGGATCCACCGCTGGAGGCATCAAGCTGGTTCGGGTGCTCATGATTTACCTGCAGGGTATGCGCGAGGTGCGCCGCTTGATTCATCCCAATGGGGTCTTCCCCATCAAGTTGGGTACAACGCCGGTATCGGATCGACTTATTGAATCCGTCTGGAGTTTTTTCAGCGTTTACGCGCTGCTGTTCTTTCTTTCTGTCATTGTGATCATGCTCACCAGCGAGCTGGATTTCCTGACCGCCTTTTCTGCAGTAGGCGCAACGCTGAACAATCTCGGCCCCGGGCTGGGCGAAGTGGCCAGCAACTACGCGGGCCTGGATGCCGACATTAAATGGGTATTGATGTTCAACATGATGCTTGGACGACTGGAAATCTTTACGCTACTTGTGCTGTTGACCCCAGCCTATTGGCGGCGATAAATGTCCAGCGCATCCTCCGCAATGCGGCGAAAGCGTTTATAAGACCACTGATATTGCGCGGGATCGCGTCGTACGATGGCTTCAATACCCGCATTCAGCGCGGTTGCGTGTTCAACATCTTGAGAACTGTGTAGGGCATCTGCAGGTGCCTCAAAGCTCAGGCGATAGCCGATACCGTCAGGACCTATCTCGCGCCACGCGGCGGCTAGGATAACCCTGGGCTGACCCACCTGCATCAGACGTTTGCCAAGCAGCATGGTGCGCGCTGGCTTGCCGAAGAACGGCGCGACAACGCCGTTTTTTTCCAGCGGCACCTGATCTGGCAGCACCACCACCAAATCGCCAGACTTTAGGCCACGCATAAGTCCTCGCAGCCCTGCACCCGTCGTTGGGTGCATGGTCGCACCCTGGCGTTCGCGCATTCGGGTCATCGCGTTTTCGAGGGCAGACACATTGGGTGGGTCATAGAGCGCCGAGATACTGTAGTGGTCACCCAAATAAATACTGAGAAATTCCCAGCATCCAAAATGCGGCATGAGCAACACCACACCGTCTCCCTGCTGCCATGCCTCTTGTAAAAGCGCAGCCCCTTCCACCGCAACAATTTTATCTAACAACTTAGATATGCTTTGATGCTGCAGATAGGCAAACTCGAAGATCAACAAAGACGCGTGGGTCAGTGAGCGGTGCAAACGGTGTTTGCGCTGCGTATCGTCCAACTCAGGAAAACAGTGGGTCAGATTGATCTCGCTGATGCGGGCAATGTCTGCCCGCGACCAAATCAAAAGGGTTGCGATCCATCCAGACACGGTGATTGCGGCGCTATCTGGGACCCGAGCCAACACACGCAACAGTAAGGCGAGCAGTACCCTCACCGAGCGTTCAGCGCCTCGTTCACCAAGGTTTCGCAGTGTTCAAAGCGCCAGCATGAGGGGTGATGGTCATTGACCATGCCAGCACTTTGCATAAAGGCATAGCAAATGGTGGGGCCGACAAATCGGAACCCAGCTTTTTTCAGTGCCTTGGACATACTTTGCGATTGCAGCGTCTGGGCCGGTACCTGAGCTGGTTTTTTGCGTGTGGGCTTTGCTGCGAAAGACCACAGCCAACCGGCGAAATCATCAACGGCTGTTGTTATTTGTGCATTGTTTACCAAGGCGGCAAGTTTACCGCGGTGTCGGATCAACCCCGGATCGGTTAGCCAACCCTCGATGTGCGCTGCCGATGCCTTGGCCAATTTCTCTGGGTCGAACCCCCAAAATTGGCTATCCATGTGGGCGCGTTTGTTGAGAATGGTGATCCAAGACAGCCCGGCTTGTTGACCTTCCAGCATCAGCAGGCGAAAGAGCGCAGGCTTGTTGGTCAAGGGCACGCCCCATTCCGTGTCGTGATATTGACGATAGATATCGCTGCCTTCACACCAAGAACAGCGTACAGGCATGGGGCTGCCGGTCATGCAACGCGTCTCGAATCAAACGTCGAGATTGACGACCGACAGCGCATTTTGCTCGATAAAGTCACGTCGAGGCTCCACATGATCGCCCATTAATGTCGTGAACATTTGATCTGCGCCAATGGCATCGTCGATGGACACGCGAAGCATGCGCCGTACGGTTTTGTCCATGGTGGTTTCCCAGAGCTGTTCCGGGTTCATCTCACCAAGGCCTTTGTAACGCTGTAGGTCGATGCCTCTTCGCGCTTCTTTTTGCAGCCAATCAAAGGCTTCGGCGAAATGCTCGACATCGAGCCGTCGTTCACCGCGCTGCACATAGGCGCCCGCTTCCAGAAGATCCTGCACTTGATCGATCATTCCTGCGATCCCTCGGTACTCAGGACCGTTTAAAAATGTCAGTGGCAGGGAGATCTGCCGAGCGACCCCTTTGAGCAGCATTGTGATCTTTGGCACGTAAGTGTTCGTTTCAGTATCGAGCAAAACCTCTATCTTCGGGTTTGCGTCCGGATTCAGACGCAATAATTCAACAAGAGATTCTGCCCACTGCTGCATCGCACCTTCGTCCGACATTCGTTGCTGGGTAAGCTTGTCCACTCGCACCAGTGCCAGGGTGAGTTCCTGGGGGTATTTGCGTTGAGACTCGGCCAGTGTTTGCAGCAACGACTGATAGGCGACGACCAGCGACTCCAAGGCTTCGCCTTGAATCGGCGGTGCTTCGGGGTTTACAAAGAGTTTGGCGTCCTGCAGTGACATATCAACGAAGTAAGCATTGAGTTCGTCATCGTCTTTCACGTAGCGTTCTTGCCGGTTCTTCTTCACCTTATACAATGGCGGCTGCGCGATGTAGATGTGACCGCGCTCGAACAACGCTGGCATTTGACGAAAAAAGAACGTCAGCAACAAGGTTCTGATATGCGAGCCGTCAACGTCCGCGTCGGTCATGATGACAATGTTGTGATAACGAAGTTTGTCCGGGTCGAATTCGTCCTTGCCGATGCCGCAGCCCAAGGCCGTCACCAAGGTGCCGATCTCTTGAGAAGAGAGCATTTTGTCAAAACGTGCTTTTTCGACGTTTAGGATCTTGCCCTTGAGCGGCAGTATCGCTTGGGTCCGTCGATCACGGCCTTGTTTGGCGGATCCACCCGCTGAATCTCCTTCCACCAGAAAGATCTCAGACATTGCGGGATCTTTCTCCTGACAATCTGCGAGTTTGCCGGGCAGACCGGCGATGTCTAGGGCGCCCTTGCGTCGGGTCATATCCCGCGCTTTGCGGGCCGCTTCGCGCGCCCGAGCTGCGTCAATCATTTTCCCAACCACGGCTTTCGCGTCTTGCGGATGCTCGGCCAAATATTCCGCGAAAAATTTGCTAAGTTCTTGTTCTACAGCGGTTTTTACCTCACTCGAGACCAGCTTATCCTTAGTCTGGGAAGAGAACTTGGGGTCAGGCACCTTGACCGAAACTACCGCCGTAATACCCTCTCTTGCGTCATCGCCGGTAGTATTCACTTGGGCTTTTTTCAGTAGATTCTCATTTTCGATGTAGGTGTTGAGCGTGCGCGTTAGAGCGCCTCGAAAGCCCGCTAGGTGTGTGCCGCCATCACCTTGAGGAATGTTGTTGGTGTAGCAAAAGACTTGCTCTTGGAAGGTGTCGTTCCACTGCATCGCTACCTCGACACCGATGCCGTCCTCGCGTTCTACGTTAAAGTGAAATACCTCATTCAACTGCTGTTTGTTCTGGTTTAAGAATTCAACAAACGCGCGCAGGCCGCCTTCGTAGTAGAACGTATCTTCCTTGCCGGTGCGCTCTTCCGTCAGCACGATTGAGACACCGGAGTTCAAAAAGGCCAGTTCGCGCAAACGCTTGGCCAGTAATTCGTATTGAAATTTAATGTTGTGGAAGGTTGCAGGCGACGGCCGAAAGTAGCATTCCGTGCCGCGCTCCTGGGTCTCGCCGGTCTCTGCCAATGGCGCCACAGGAACGCCGTGCTCATAGGTCTGCTGATACACCTTATTGTCCCGTCGTACGGTCAGGCGCAGTTCATCGGATAGAGCGTTGACCACCGAGACCCCTACGCCATGGAGGCCGCCGGACACCTTGTAGCTGTTGTCATCAAATTTTCCGCCGGCATGCAGAGTTGTCATGATGACCTCTGCAGCGCTGACCTTCTCTTCCGGGTGTAAATCCACGGGAATGCCGCGACCGTTATCCCGAACCGTTATCGCCTCTTCCGGGTGCATCGTGACGTAAACCGTATCGCAATGTCCTGCAAGTGCTTCATCAATGGCATTGTCGACAAGCTCTTGCACCATGTGGTGGAGACCGGTCCCATCTTCGGTATCACCAATGTACATGCCCGGGCGCTTTCGAACAGCATCCAAGCCCTTGAGTACTTTGATGCTATCGGAGTTGTAGCTGTTGTCTTCAGGCATTAGGCCCCCGGTCTATTGAGTTGGAAAACCATCGATAAATTTACCACAGAACCGCTAGGAATAACGGCTTATAGCACCTTGTTCCACGTGGAACACCCGCGCTCGGCTCGCTAGAGCGTCCCCGACCAAATACTTAGGCTCGTCGGTTGTGGTGGCGATTACCTGGCAACCAATTCGCTCAAGTTCCAGAAAGAAACGCTCGCGATGGCCGCTATCCAGCTCTGCTCCAAAATCATCAAGCAGCAACACAGGCAGCACGTTGGATTGTTGACTTAGCTCCGTGCAATAGGCCAGTACGATCGCGCTAGCGATGAGCTTCGCTTGTCCCCTCGAGACTGTATTTTTTGCGTTGGTGCCATTGACGGCGATATCGACGTCATTACGATGCGGCCCAATGTGGGTTGTGCCATGGCGCAAATCCCGCTCGTAGCTCTCTGCAAGCTGGGCCATGGCGGCAGCGGCATCTTCGGTATCCCCAGCACCGTGATAGATCAATTGCACCTCTAACTCTGCTCCCAGCGCCGCAAAGATTCGCCGAGTCTGCTGATCTAGTGATGCGACGAACCCTTTGCGTCGATGGTTGATTAGAGCGCCCTGCTTGGCGATGTCCTGAGCCCAGGGATCTTTGTCGAATGTGCCGTCATGACCTTCTCGGAGCCATGCGGAGCGCTGACCCAGTGCCTTGCGGTAGCGCCGAGAAATTTCCAAATACTGATGTTCCACGTGGAACAATCCCCAATCAACGAACTCGCGGCGAATTGATGGTCCGTCTAACACTAAGTCTGCAATACCGGGCAAAAGCGTCTGCAGCGGTAATAGCTCAGCAAAACGGGATTGTTTGTGCGCGGATTCGCCGTCGATCTTTGCCTTGGTTTCGCCACCCCGGGATTTCCCTCGCGCCAAGCGATGCACCATTTGGCCAGTATCCACCTCTGCGCGAACGACAAGCTCATCGTCACCATGCCTAATAAGCTGTTTCGACTGAGTTGTTCGAAATGAACGCCCGCGGGCCAACAGGTAGATGGCTTCGAGAATGGCGGTTTTTCCTGCACCGTTCTCGCCAACCAGCAGGTTTATTCCCGATGACAGATCAACATCAGCCCGAGAAACGTTGCGAAAGCCCAGAACCTCTAAATGGGTAAGGTGCAAGGGTGTGCCCGATCAGAGCCTCATTGGCATAACCACATAGACTGCATTATTGTCGTCGACTGCCTCCAACAACGCAGAGCTGTTAGCGTCACTCACGCTCATTTGCACCTGATCACTGTCGATCACAGATAGGACGTCGAGCAAATAGCTCACATTGAAGCCAATCTCGAGCTGATCGCCGCTAAACTGCACCGGCACTGTTTCTTCGGCCTCTTCTTGCTCCGGATTATTCGCCTGAATCATCAATGACTCCGGGCTGATGGCCAGACGCACGCCACGGTACTTTTCATTAGAGAGTATGGATGCGCGCTGAAACCCCTGCTTGAGCGTATCGCGGTCTCCGCTGAGTACCCGAGAGGCATCCTTGGGCACCACTTTTTCATAATCAGGAAACTGCCCATCCACCAGCTTTGTCGTCAGTGTCACCCCGCCCTTGGTCACCTTGAGGTGATTGCTGCCGAGCTGCAGCGACAGGGTTTCGTCTTCTTCGTCCAATAACCGCCCCATCTCCACCACGGCCTTGCGCGGCACAATGGCTTGCGTGGCGGAACCACCTTGCACACTGGTCTCGCAGTTTTGACTTGCCATGGCTAACCGGTGGCCATCGGTTGCCACTGCACGCAACGTGTTGTCACCCACCTCCAGCAACATCCCGTTGAGGAAGACCCGCACGTCCTGCTGGGCCATGGCGAAACTGACTTGATCGATGAGTTTACCGACCTGGTGCTGGCCGAGCGTCACCACCACATCCGAATCACCGCTCTCAACCTTTGGAAAATCCGCCGCGGGCAGCGTTGCTAGCGTAAATCGACTGCGACCGCTTCGAATGACCGCCCGCTCGCCCTCGACGACAACCGAAACGTCAGCGCCATCGGGTAATGCCCGCCATATGTCCGCCAGCTTTCTCGCAGGTATCGTGACTTCCCCAGGCTGCTCAACAGGTACTGCGCAACGGGCGATCATTTCCACTTCGAGATCAGTTCCAGTAAGCGACAGCCCCTGGGAATCGGCTTGAATCAGTAGATTCGCCAACACAGGGAGCGTCTGACGACGTTCAACAACACCGGTCACCAGTTGCAGCGGCTTTAATAACGCCTCTCTTGGAATTGTAAATTTCATGATGCGTATCCCTTCATCGGGGTGTGATTTGTACAGCGCGGGCCCAGCGCTAGCCGCTCAGCAGACGAGTCAGGTTTCTGTAGTCTTCTGATATGTCCGCACTGGATGCTCGCAATTCTGCGACTTTTCGGCACGCATGCAACACCGTTGTATGGTCTCTACCGCCAAACGCATCACCAATTTCTGGCAGCGAGTGATTGGTCAGTTCCTTTGCCATGGCCATGGCCAGCTGGCGTGGCCGCGCTATGGTTCGGCTGCGGCGCTTGGACAATAAATCGCTGACCTTGATGTTGTAATACTCAGCGGTCGTCTTTTGTATGTTATCGATGGAGATTTGACGATCTTGAATTGCAAACAAATCTCTTAAGGCGCGCTTGACTTGATCAATGGTAATGCGGCTGCCGGTAAAGCGTGCGTTGGCAATGACCCGGCGCAACGCGCCTTCTAGCTCTCGTACGTTAGATCGCACACGTTCTGCAATAAAGAAAGCAACCTCTTGGTCAAGCGGCACGGCTTCGGCTTCGGCCTTCTTCATCAAGATGGCTACTCGAGTCTCAAGCTCTGGCGCTTCTACCTCAACGGTTAGACCCCAGACAAACCGCGACTTTAAGCGATCTTCGAGTCCGTCTATTTCCCGCGGGTACTTATCACTGGTAAGAATCATTTGCTGACCTCGCTCCAGTAGCGAGTTAAACAGGTGAAAGAACTCCTCCTGCGATCTCAGTTTTTTTGCAAAGAACTGAATGTCATCGATCAGTAGGGCGTCTACTGATCGATAAAACTGCATGAACTGCTGCATGGTGCCGGTTTGCAATGCCTTTACCATGTCTTGCACGAACCGCTGTGAGTGTAGGTACATCACTCGAGCATTCGGTTTTCTGTGCAAAATCTCGTTACCCACCGCTTGCATTAGGTGGGTCTTACCCAAGCCTACGCCGCCATACAACAGCAGTGGGTTGTAGCTTTGACCAGCGTTATCTGCAACCTGCGACGCTGCCGCCTTAGCCAATTCGTTAGACTTACCCTCGACAAAGGAGGCGAAGGTAAAATCACGATTAAGGTTGTGTGTTGGTCGGTTCGCACCATCTGTGCCTCGTGGGCGTTGCGAATCGCCATGACCATAAGCCGGGTCTTGCGCCAGTTTTGCATTAGCACGCAGCGGCTTGACTTCGCGCATGCCGCCGACGCTTAGCAGCACTTCGCCGCGCTCGCTTTTACTCTCGAAATAGTCGGTGATTCTCGCCAAGAAGGTAGAACGCACTTTTTCTTCCACATAGATGTTTGGCGCAAGTAGGGTCAGCCCGCCCTTACTGAAGTCTGCCTGCAATGGCCGCAGATAGGTTTCAAACTGATCACCGTTGACCTCACTTTCTAGCTGACCCAGGCATTCTTGCCAAATCGCTTCGTTCACTACTTCTTGCCTCATGCCAGCGCTGTGCGGCGTTGCTTTGCTATCCCTTCTGAAGACACTCACCAACAGGCACTCGGGGCTGCCTTGGTCTCGCTCGTGTCTTCGCCTCTGCTATCGCTTCTGTTTGCGGTTCAATTTGCGCTTCTGTTTGCGCTTCTGCTCTCGCTTCTACCTTCGACTGTCCCGTTGCAAATGTCTCAGTTGTTCTTGTTTTACTGGGCGCTTTGATTTTGTGTTTCTAAGTTTCTTGCTATTTGGGTTGCTTGCAATTTGGTGGTTTTGCCTGATTTCGATCATCTACAAACGGTTTACCTCGCCTGACTCGATACCGATGCTTACACCACCGTTCGCGGAATCTTCGATGAACTCCGGGAGTGAATTACCGAATCCCCCGATCGATGAGAGAATTCTATGCCGAGGGTTTGCCCCAGCGCCATGCTATGCCAATCAAAATCTTGAATAATTTTACTATGCCGGAAAAATCAGAGGGTTAGCAGCGATAGATCACGCGCTTTTCAGCCACGACCTTCAAGATCAATGTGTGCAATAGACTGCACAACCTGTGGATAACTTCTTGGACGCGAGTTCTCCCCAAGCAATGCCGCAACAGCACAGGGTTTTTACACAGCATGAAATTCCTGAACTTCAGCCATTCTTTATGAGCTCAGGGCAGTTACCCACAACAGACGCCTTTGCCAACAAGCAACAACAAATTTTTATATATAAATCTCTTTATTTGACAGGCCCTAGAACTGTTCATAGAATCGCGCGCCCGCAGATTTCGCACAGTACCAACGCCAAGCGAAGCGTCTTGCTAAACACATGCCAGGCACATAGGCGGGATACCTAAAGCTTAAGGATAAGAGTGTCGACATGAAGAGAACGTTCCAGCCAAGCAACTTGAAGCGCAAGCGCACGCATGGTTTCCGAGCACGCATGGCGACGAAAGCAGGACGCCAAGTACTTAACGCTCGCCGGGCAAAAGGTCGAAAAAGGTTGACGGTCTAACTGGCGAGTTGCCAGCAACCTTTCCTCGCGCTGCACGGCTGCTGAACGCAGGCCAATTCACCAACGTTTTCCAACGCGGTCACTTCATACGTCGGCACGGCGGGGTTCGCGTTCGTGTGGTGGAAAATGGTGGTCACGCCGCTAGGATAGGGGTTATTGTTCCCAAGAAAGGGAACAAGCTTGCGGTGCGTCGTAACCGCATAAAACGCTTGGTTCGCGATCATTTCAGATTGACCAGAATGCATCTTAAATCCGTTGATATCATCGTTCATGTCACTGGCGCAGTGGCGGACGAAGAGCTTATGCGCATTTTGAATCAGAGCCTGGAATCTCTGACAGAGGAGCAAGCATGCTGACATCAGGCCCTGCACAGACGAAAACGCCGCCGTCACCATCCTCCAGTATGAAGCACTCGTCCCACCTCGTACTGAAGCTTTTGACAACCATAGCGACCAACGCTTTGCTGTTACTGGTGCGTTTCTACCAAGTGGCAATCAGTCCTTTTACTCGCCCTAGGTGCCGGTACCAACCGACCTGCTCAGAATACGCAAGGCAGGCGCTTGTCATGCACGGTTGCGCAAAAGGACTTCTTTTAGCCATCAAGCGCTTAGCGCGTTGCCACCCGTTCGCCGATGGCGGCGTCGATTTAGTGCCTCGCTGCTGCGGCGACGAGCCGTCAGCAATAAAACGATCACGATAAAGGGATAGCACCGATGTTACCTCCAGAAATCCAGCGGATTGTCCTTCTGATAGGTTTGGCTGCGGTGGGCTATCTGCTCATTTTAGCTTGGACAGAGGATATGGAGGCCGCCAAGGCCCCAACCGTCTACAGCGAAGCGCCCTTGGTTTCCCAACAATCGCCGATACCAGGCGAGGCACAAACCACGGAGGATGAATTTGCGGCAGTAGATTCGGACATTCCACCAGAAACCGTCGTGCAGCGAACCCAAACCGCCACGGACACAGGTCGGTTGGTTAAGGTTGAGACGCCTGTGCTTGAGGTATGGGTGGATCTGTTGGGCGGTGACATTGCTCGGGTGCAGCTGCCTACCTATCCCATTTCTCTAGAGCAACCAGACACGCCATTCCTGCTCATGGATCGTAGTGCTGGGCGCACTTATATTGCACAAAGTGCGTTGATCGGCCCGGACGGTATCGACAAAACTGGCGCCCGCCCGCTTTACGATGTTGAGAAAAGCACTGTGACAATGGCCAGCGGCGGTGAGCTTGTGCTGACCACCACCCTTGAGGACGCACAGGTCGCAAAAATTTTCTCTTTCGAGCCAAACAGTCATCTCATCAACATACGCTACGAAGTGGTCAACTTAGCCGACCAGCCAAAAAACATGCGATTGTTGACTCAGATTAAACGCGATCGTCTACCACCCCCGACCGATGAAACGGTCCCCTTGGCCCCATCGCCCTACCTAGGTGGTGCGCTGACTACGCCGGACAACAACTATGAGAAGGTTGATTTTGACGATCTGGATGAAGGCAGTTTTCAAGCAGCAACCGTCGGTGGTTGGATGGCGTTTTTACAACACTATTTCCTAACTGCGTGGGTGGCCCCGGCAGATCAGGCAACGAACTATCTTGCCCGCAAAACGTCTGACGGATTCTATCTCTTCGGCTTTACCGGGCAGAACCAATCTATACCGTCAGGTGCCACCGGCATTTGGCAAGCCGATTTCTATGCCGGCCCGAAGGATCAAGTCGTGCTGGAAAATATAGCACCGTATCTGAATCTCACCGTGGATTACGGCTTTCTCTGGTGGATTGCCATTCCGCTGTTCAAAGCGCTGACGTTCTTCCACGACATGGTCGGGAATTGGGGGCTGGCGATCATTTTGCTTACCCTGCTGGTAAAGGGGTTGCTTTCAGGTTTCTCCGCCAAGGGTTACCGATCAATGGCCAACATGCGTCGGGTTGCGCCGGCCATGAAACGGCTGCAAGAACGCTACGCCAACGACCGTGAAAAGCTGTCCAAGGAAATGATGGCGCTCTATCAAAAGGAAGGCGCTAACCCCCTCGGCAGTTGCTTGCCCATGCTGCTCCCCATGCCGGTTTTCCTGGCGCTTTATTGGGTGCTGCTGGAATCTGTGGAGCTTAGACAAGCCCCATTCATATTTTGGATCAATGATCTCGCCTCCATGGATCCCTATTTCATTTTGCCCCTGCTCATGGGCGCCAGCACGTATCTGATGCAAGCGCTCAGTCCGCAGGTAGGTGACCCTATGCAGGCGCGCATCATGAAGTTGATGCCCATCATGTTTACGGTGCTGTTTTTGTTCTTCCCCGCTGGCTTGGTTTTGTATTGGCTCGTTAACAACCTGCTGTCCTTGGCTCAACAAACCTATATCTATCGGCAGGTGGAGCGAGAGCAGAGCGCGAAGGCAAAGTAGGCGAGGTTAAGTGTCCGCTGTCGACACGGATCTCATCTGCGCCATCGCGACACCGCCGGGCGAAGGCGGGGTCGGCGTCATTCGCCTGTCCGGACCCAACGCGAAACGCGTCGCCGAATCTCTTGTCTCCCTAGAACTGACCCCCCGTCGCGCGCACTACAGTCCATTCGTGGCAGACCAAGAGGTGTTGGACGATGGCCTTGTGCTGTGGTTTCCCGGGCCTAACTCTTTCACGGGCGAAGATGTGATCGAACTGCAGGGTCATGGCGGCCCAGTGGTGCAGAACGAGATAATTCAGGTGCTGTGTCAGCGTGGTGCGCGCTTAGCGCGTCCTGGCGAGTTCAGCGAGCGAGCCTTCCTTAACGGCAAGATAGATCTGGTGCAGGCAGAGGCCATCGCGGATTTAATCAGCGCGAAGTCAAAGGCTGCGGCAAGAGCCGCAATGTCATCCTTTAACGGCGTTTTTTCATCTCAGGTGACAGCGCTGGCGGACCGATTGCTGGCTTTACGGGTTGAGGTCGAGGCAGCAATTGATTTTCCTGACGAAGACATCGAGATTTTGGCGCAAGCTCAGGTTGCCCAGACCCTCGAAACTCTGATCGCATCCACGCGTACCTTATTGATGCAAGCGGAGCAGGGCCGAAGACTCGCCCAAGGCATTACCGTGGCCTTAGTGGGAAAACCCAATGTGGGTAAATCGAGCATCCTCAACGCACTAGCAGGTGAGGAAGCCGCCATTGTTACCGATGTGCCTGGCACTACCCGAGACTTGCTGAAAGTCGATATCAATGTTGGCGGTATGCCCCTGCAGGTGGTGGACACAGCGGGGCTTCGCGACACGGCAGATGCGGTGGAACGCATTGGCGTGCAGCGGGCGCGAGATCAAATACTGCGTGCGGACCATGTTGTCCTCGTCGTCACTGCAGCAGAAGTTGTCGCTAACGATGCACATCTTTTGGCGGCCAAAGACCTTGAGGAACTGCTGCGCACTTTCGCGCCGGAGGCGACACCAGAGCTTGCCACGGTTCCTGCCGATAGCATCCACCTGCTCATCAACAAAATAGACTTGGTAGATCCACCTCATCAGGCAGAACACACGTGGCCGGTGTCCTATGTCTCGGCCAAAACGGGTGCTGGGTTACAGGCGTTCACGAAAAAGTTGGTAGAACGCGGCTCCGGTGGTGTTGAAGGCACCGTTTTTTCCGCCAGATTACGGCACGTGCAGTCCCTAGAGCTGGTGAAAGACCTGCTGGAGCAAGCCGAACAAGGGTTAAGCGAAGGAGTCGGCGCTGAGTTAATCGCGGAAGATTGCCGGCTGGCCCATCAAGCTCTGGGCCAAATTGTGGGGACGGTCTCGGCGGATGATCTGCTTGGCGAAATCTTCTCAAGTTTCTGCATCGGGAAATGAGACGGTAAATAAAACTGTGTAACTACTTATCTTTCACTAAACGACTCTTTCACTAAACGATGAAAGAGGAAAGCAGCCATGCAGAAGAAAGAGATCGAAGCCTTCTTTCGAAGTTTGGGCACGTTTCCACCGTCGATGTACCGATCGCTCTGTCTTTAAGACAACTACTTTGTGATGTAAGCGATGTTGTTCTGTGTCTAAGTAACGGACCCGCGAGTTGGCGGTTTCTTGCGCTTGAAGCAGTCTGAGTGCACATTCAATACTCTTACAAAGCCTAAGGGCGAGTAGCGTGGATGTCGAAAACGAACTGAGTCAACTTCGAATCTCTATCGATAATTTAGATGCTGCAATAGTTGTTCTACTTGCAGAGAGGTTCCGCATAACTGATCAAGTAGGATTAGTTAAAGCAAAGGCGGGGTTGGAGCCTAGAGATGAAGCAAGAGAAGAAGAACTTCTTAGAAAATCAAAAGAATTGGCTGCACAACACAACCTTAACCCCGATATTGTCTCAGACGTACTAACCATGATCGTCAGTGAAGTTAAGAAAAGACACGCAAAAACGATTGAGCGCTTTTACCGAACGACTCACCATGAATAGCTGGATATACGCCAGTTTGACAGTATTGCTCATGTGCAACTTAGGCGCGGCGTTTGGCGACTCAGTGGCTGTGGCAAAACAATATCGAGCGCCCTAATACCGCTATTGGCAGGGTATCACCGCGGCGACTAGTGAAGGTCGTCTAACCCTCTACTAAAGAACTCGGTTATAAATGGGAGCATTCCAAAACCGTGAAAAGCTAAGAATCTATTGCATCTTTTCTGAAGTAGCTATAATGGGTACATTAACCAATAGCTATATGGGCATGAATGTGAAAACCATCTCATCAAAAGACGCACAAAATTCTTTCGGTGCATTCTTGGATTCCGCACAGCGTGAAGCCGTTGTGGTAACGAGAAGAAATCGCCCTGTCGGGGTCATGTTGCCGATGAACAACCTGTCTGCCCTGTTGGAATTTGCTGATAGCATCAGGGAGACCATCAAGGCTGGCGTAAAGGCGGGACTAGCCGATTCAGCGGCTGGGCGTGCCCATGAACTTACCGATGAATATATCGAAGCGTTGAAGCATAAGGCTCAGCAAAGAATAATAGCTAATCAGGTAAGGTGAGCACCTATCGCGTCGCTCTTGCCGATACGGCAGAAGAAGGGCTGCTGAATATTGTTGACTACATTGCGCTGGACAACCCTGTCAGGGCTGTCAGCTTTGTTGAAGAGTTAACCGTCTCGCTCAGAAAGACACTTTCCCTTTTCCCTTACTCGGGCAAAGTAGCTGAAGACCTTGGGTTTAAGCAAGAAATCAGAATTTGGCCTTTCGGTGACTACAATAGCTACTACCATGTCATCGAAGATCAACAGCGTGTTGAAGTATTGTTCGTGTTCCACGCCAGCCGTGATGTGCAGGCACTCATGGCAGGGCTATAGAGGCTAGTTTTCGCTAGTTTGTACCGTTTTGTGTCTTTTTAGAATCTCTGGAAAGACTAATTCATTATTCATCAATACCTTGTGTCACATTTGGACATTCTGTATCGCGGTTACAAGCCGTGTGTCAGGTTTTGTGAGCGGTGTGTCCTTAGCGTTTCTCCCTTCATTCATCCCCCTTCTCTTCCCCCTTCATCTCTCTATACTACGGCGCCCCGGGTAACCTGCTGACGCAACTATGGATTTTCCAGAGCAATTTGATGTCATCGTGATTGGTGGCGGCCATGCGGGTACCGAAGCCGCTGCTGCCGCGGCGCGCATGGGTGCGAGGACTCTACTGCTTACCCAAAACATCGAAACCATTGGTCAAATGTCCTGCAACCCAGCGATTGGCGGCATTGGTAAAAGTCACCTCGTGGCCGAAATCGATGCATTGGATGGTGTAATGGGTCGGGCAACCGACTTGGCAGGCATCCATTTTCGCGTACTGAATGCCAGCAAAGGCCCGGCAGTGCGCGCCACTCGTGCCCAGGCAGATCGCGCGCTGTACAAGAACGCGGTGCGAGACATACTCGAGCACCAACCAAATTTATCGTTATTCCAGCAATCGGTTGTGGATCTGCTTGTTGAAGGTGGCACCGTCGTTGGCTGTAAGACTCAGATGGGTCTCAACTTTCGAGCGACGAGCGTGGTGCTTACCACGGGCACATTTCTCGGCGGCAAAATTCACATCGGTCATGAACAACATGCGGGCGGACGGGCCGGCGACGCTCCGGCTAATGCGCTTGCCGAGCGACTTCGGGCATTACCGTTCAGGGTTGGCCGGCTCAAAACCGGTACGCCACCACGTATCGACGGCCGCAGCGTTGACTATTCTGCGCTAGAGTTTCAGCCCGGCGATGATCCTCGGCCAGTGATGTCGCAGTTGAGCCGGCGCGACATGCATCCTCGGCAGGTGCACTGCCACATCACTTACACCAATGAAGCCACCCACCAGTTGATTCGCGACAACTTGTCGCTCAGTGCTATGTACAGCGGCAACATCGAAGGCGTTGGGCCGCGGTACTGCCCGAGTATTGAAGACAAGGTAGTACGCTTCGCCGATAAGCCAAGCCACCAGATTTTCATTGAGCCAGAAGGGCTCAACACCACGGAACTTTACCCCAACGGCATTTCCACCAGCCTGCCTTTTTCAGTACAGCTACAGTTTGTGCGCTCCATGGTGGGTTTCGAGCACGCCCATATTTCGCGCCCGGGATATGCCATCGAATACGACTACTTTGATCCCAGAGATCTGCAGCATTCCTTAGAAACCAAGGTGCTCGAAGGGTTGTTTTTCGCCGGGCAAATTAACGGCACGACGGGCTATGAAGAGGCTGGTGCCCAAGGATTGCTGGCGGGTATCAATGCAGCGTGCCGAGCTAAGGGCGCGGCGCCTTGGGAGCCCAGACGAGATGAGGCCTACATTGGCGTCATGGTCGATGATCTGATTCACCTGGGCACCACAGAACCCTATCGCATGTTCACCAGCCGGGCGGAATTCCGGCTGCGGCTACGACAAGACAATGCTGACCAGCGGCTGATGCCAACGGGTATGGCGCTTGGGCTGATTGGTACCGAGCGACAGGCGCATTACAACGCCAAGATGCAGGCGCTTGAGTCTACAGCACAAGAAATGTCAAAAACCCAGGTTTTTCCCGATAGCGATCTCGCCAAATCATTAGGGCTCACGCTGCGGCGCGAGGCCACCCTGAAAGAGTGCTTAAAGCGGCCGGAAATCACAGCTACCGATATCGCAACCATTCTCGATATGGGCGATGACGAAGACGTCCCGTATCGAGCGCTCGCTCAGTTTGAAATCGAAACTAAGTACGCGGGCTATATCAAACGACAAGAAGAAGAGATCGCAAAAATCCGCCGACACGAGTCGATGCAAATTCCCGCAAACCTAGATTTTTTGCAGATAGATGGCCTATCCAACGAACTCAGACAGAAGCTCGATCACCACCGACCGGATTCCTTGGCCCGGGCCGCGAGAATTCCTGGCATGACGCCAGCGGCCCTATCGATATTGCTGGTGCACGCGAAAGCCAATGCCACGGCAGTCGCTTCCTGAATTCGCGCGCTGAACAATTAGGCGCAGACGCCAGAGCCCTTGGTGTCAGCTTGAATACCCAGCAGGCAGACCAGTTGGCCGCCTTTGGTGAGCTGATTGATAAGTGGAATAAGGCAATTAACTTAGTGTCTCGCGCCGACATTGCGCGCTTGGATGCCCGCCACTTAATCGACAGCTTAGCTGCGTCGGTTCATTTGACCGGCACAACCGTCCTCGATGTGGGCACAGGCCCCGGCCTACCGGGCATACCCCTAGCCATCGCGGCGCCGACCAAGACGTTTACCTTGTGGGAGCGCATGAGTCGCCGGGTGCGCTTTTTGCAGCTGGCGTGCCGAGAACTGGGGCTAACCAACGTAGAGGTGGTTGAATGTGACCTAGAAAAAACCGCGCACCTTACACCCATGGCGTTTGACCACATCGTAGCGCGGGCAGTGGCGCCAATGGCACAACTTTGGCCGTTACTGCGCAGCCACTTGGTACTAAACGGCTCACTGATCGTCTACAGCCACACGTCTCCTCATGCCTCATCTGACGCACCGGAGGCCGAGCTGCTGACGCAAACCCTAGTACAAACGCAAACGCCAGCGCCCCACGTAGAGCACATCAGCTACGGCGTGCCGGGCTTGGACGCAAAACACCACCTGCAACTGGTGTCTAATTCATCATTGGGCAGTTAATCTGTGCGCCCTTTTTTCCATCATTCGGTAGGTCAGTGAACAAAGTCATAGCGGTTGCAAATCAGAAAGGCGGTGTCGGCAAAACGACGACCAGCGTCAATCTCAGCGCCGCCTTGGCGGGTCTTGGCGCTCGCGTCCTGCTCATCGATTTAGACCCACAAGGCAATGCCACCATGGGCAGTGGTATCGATAAATACGCGTTGAATCCCAGCATTTATGAGTGGCTCATGGGGGAGGTAGGGCTTGGCGACGTGTGTCTACCGACCGTCGCTGGTTATGAGTTATTGCCAGCGAATATTGACTTAACCGCCGCGGAAGTCGGGCTCATGCAGAAAGAGCGCAGGGAGTTTGTCATCGCCGATGGCTTGGGCCAGCAGCAGTCGCCTTACGATTACATCATCATCGACTGCCCGCCCTCGTTAAACATACTGACGGTGAATGCATTGGTCTCAGCCACCGGTGTCTTGGTGCCGATGCAATGTGAGTACTATGCCTTGGAGGGGTTGTCGGCGCTGCTGGATACTGTTGAAGGGATCCGCACCAGCGCGAACCCGCAGCTACAGATCGAAGGTCTATTGCGAACGATGTACGATGCGCGCAACAGCTTGAGCCGCGATGTATCCCGCCAGCTGATCCAGTACTTTGGCGACAAAGTTTATCGCACGGTGGTGCCGCGCAATGTGCGTTTAGCCGAGGCCCCAAGCCACGGCTTACCCGTCACGCTCTATGATCGAGGCTCCCGAGGTTCCCTCGCCTATCAAGCGCTGGCCAGTGAAATGCAGAAACGACAGACAGCATGATGATTGAATACCGCACAGTGCAAGACCAAGTCAGGGATTTCCTTGCGCAGCGGCTTAAAGGGACAGAAAAATGAGCAAATCTCGACTCGGTAAAGGCCTTGATGCGCTGCTTTCTTCGACCGTTCAATCACCTCAGAACAGCCAAGGTCGCGAGGCTGCCGCAGAGCAAGCGCAGCCGATCCATGCGGGCTCTACCGGGCCGCTTGAAATCGCCGTCGGCGATATCACCCCAAGTCCCTATCAGCCTCGACGCGAGTTTGATGAGGCGGCGCTTGCGGAGCTCGCCGCATCGATCGCGGCCCAAGGCGTGCTGCAACCCTTGGTGGTGCGCAGCAAGGCGCAAGGGGGCTTTGAGTTGATCGCAGGTGAGCGACGATGGCGCGCAGCGCAGCAAGCCGGGCTACAACAAGTCCCTGTGGTGCTGAAACAAGTATCGGATCAGGAAGCCTCGACCATCGCGCTGGTGGAAAATATTCAGCGCGAGGACCTTGGAGCCATGGAACAAGCCGCGGGTCTTGAACGACTGCGCAGCGAATTCGATTTAACCCAGCAAGAGTTGGCGGATGTGGTGGGTAAATCGCGAGTTGCTATCGCGAACAGTTTGCGACTGCTGAAGCTTGGCTCTATGGCACGGGAGCTGTTGATTCGTGGCGCCATAGACGTTGGGCACGCCAAGGTTATATTGGCCTTAACCGGCGCCGAGCAGGACAGTGCCGCCCAGCGGATTGTTGCAGCAGGGCTGTCTGTCCGCGAGGCAGAAAAACTGGTTCGTGCCATGTTGGCGAGCGAAAAGGCACCCAAGGGCACGGCGAATGTTACCGACCCCGATGTTCAGGTGTTGCAGCGCAGGTTGATGGATCATCTTGGGGCCAGCGTGCAAATACGGCAGCGGCGCAACGGCGCTGGCGAGGTCGTGATCAAGTACGCAAGCCTCGAAGAGCTTGATGGCGTGCTGCGCCGTGTCAAATTACCCGAATGATATTTCCCGCTAAGGCAATTGAATGGCGTTAAGCCGGTCTCTATACTACGCGCCGCCGAAAGGGTCCGGTTGAAAGGCTCATGGGCCCAAGAGGCTTGGAGCGTCGTCAAACAGCAGTTGGCGTTCGGCGGTGGGATCAGTGTTGTAACCGCGGTATTGGTCGGCAACCACGCAGCGTTTAGCGTGATTGCTGGCGTCATCTGTGTCTTCGTACCGAGCGCCTACTATGCTTGGACGAGCCAAAAGACCCTGGTCGGTGCGCGGATCGTCGCGCAAGGTGTCATAAAAATAATGGGAACCGGTGTCCTAATGGCATTGTTCCTCGGGCTTGGTTCGGTGCAGGCGCTCTGGTTTTTGCTTGGGGTGGCCGTTGCGCAGAGCTGCTACCTTTGGGTGTTGGCAAGGGGTCATCAACCCGGTGCCGAAGCCCGCAGTAGTGCGATCGATACATCAAGTCAGAAGCAAAACGAACGGTAGCAGGAAAGTAAAGACGCAATGAGCAGCGGCACGAAGACCACAGCAGACTATATTCAGCACCACCTCACCAACTTAACCTACGGGCAGTTGCCCGACGGGTCTTGGGGTTTTGCGCACAGCGCCGAAGAAGCGGCGCAAATGGGTTTTTGGTCAATCAACGTCGACTCAATGGCTTGGTCAATTGGCCTTGGTCTCATATTTACGTTTTTCTTCCGTCGAGCCGCCGCCCATGCCACCGCCGGTGTTCCCGGTGGACTACAAAATTTTGTCGAAATGATCGTCGAGTTCATCGACGACACCACCCAGAGCATTTTTCATCAAAAGAACGATCTCATCGCACCGCTGGCGATGACCATATTTGTCTGGGTGTTTTTGATGAACTTGATGGACTTAGTGCCAGTCGATTGGCTGCCAGAATTGGCGGTGCTGTTGGGTGTATCCCACATGAAGGTTGTGCCGTCGACGGATCCAAACATCACCATGGCGATGGCGTTGACGGTGTTCGCGCTGATTCTTTACTACAGCGTCAAATGTAAGGGCGCGATCGGCTTTTTGAAGGAGCTGACCCTGCACCCCTTCCCCTCCTTGGCCGCCATACCGGTAAACTTCGTGCTCGAATTTGTCTCATTGATCGCCAAGCCCCTGTCCTTGGGCTTGCGACTCTTCGGCAATATGTATGCAGGGGAAATGATCTTTATTTTGATCGCCTTGATGTTCGGCGGCGGCGTCGCGTTCTTTATATTCGGCGGCGTACTGCAGTGGGTGTGGGCGGTATTCCACGTATTGGTAATCACGCTGCAAGCCTTTATTTTTGCTGTTCTAACGATCGTGTATCTGGCACAGGCCCACGAAACGGAAGAGCACTAATACGCCTTGATTGCATAGGCATCGTGCGGCAACGCCGCGACTTATAACTGTTAGATTGGAGTTGAAATGGAACTTTTGTTTGTAGCCGGTGGACTGATGATGGGTCTGGGTGCTGTTGGCGCTGCGATTGGTGTAGGCGTTTTGGGCGGTAAGTTTTTGGAAGGTATCGCGCGTCAACCTGAACTGCTGCCGATGCTACGCACGCAGCTGTTCATCGTGCTGGGTCTTGTCGACGCGGTTCCGATGATTGCAGTAGGTATTGGCCTATACGTGGTGTTCGCGGTCGCAGGCTAACACCCTGCACGCAGGATTGATGGGCCGGTGACGCATTGCGAGCACCCGCCTGCCAAAGCGCGAATCGCCAATTGGTTTGGCGGCACATGGGTAGTGAGGGCCAAGGGTTAAAACGAACACACCCACCAACGCTGGCTTATCACAGCACGCTAGGTGGTTGGGTAATGGGCCCTCAGGCACTGCAGACATGAATGGCGACACTGCTGCACCAGCCGCAGTCGAAGACGCAGAACAACAACGGAAACGACGAAAAAGAGATCAGTAATGAACCTAAATGCAACGCTACTAGGACAGAGCATTACCTTTGCCATCTTTGTGTGGTTCTGCATGAAGTACATATGGCCAATGCTGGGCACCGCAATGCGTGAGCGGCAGGAAGCCATTGCCGCTGGCCTGCGGGCTTCAGAAGAAGCCGACCAAAAACTGGCCAGCGCAGCCACCAATGCAGAGTCAGAAATGGCTGCCGCAAAAGAAGAGGCGAGCGCGATCATCGAGCAAGCCCGCAGCCGCGCCAACCAAATGGTGGAAGAAGCTAAGGATGAGGCTCGCCAAGAAGGCCAACGGATCATAGACGCAGCGAAGGCCGAGATTGATCAAGAAATGAATCGCGCCAAGGAAGCCCTTCGCGCCGACGTGGCGGCACTAGTAATTGCTGGCGCCGAGCGGGTGATCGAGGACAACATTGATGCGTCCAAGCATGAAGCCATGCTAACGAAGTTGGCCTCAGAGCTGTAAATCATGGCAGAGCTAGCAACCCTATCTAGGCCTTATGCAAACGCGGTATTCGACCTTGCCAAAAACTCCGGCAGCTTGGAATCTTGGTCGAACACGCTAAATACCCTCGTCACGACCAGCGGTGATACTACGGTTCAAACCATGCTCAACAGTCCAGATATGGCGGCTGCCGAGAAGGCTGCGAAGCTGGCGGAGCTGTGCGCAGACGAGATTAACGACGATGCAGGGTCATTCCTTTATGCGCTCGCTGAGCACGATCGCCTGCCGCTGTTGAATGAGGTGCAAAGTCAATTCGAAGCGCTACGCGCCGAGCAGGAACGCACTCTGGATGTCGAGGTCGTCTCAGCATTCGAGCTGACCCAAGGCCAGAGTGATGCTCTGCAAGCTGCCCTGCAGCAAAAGTACGAAAAAGATGTCGCGCTAACCTCGCGCACCGACGCCAGCCTGATTGGTGGGGCGGTGATTCGCGCAGGCGATATGGTGGTGGATGGATCCGTTAGGGGTCGTCTCACCAAGCTGGTTGAAACCTTGTTGCAAAAGTAAGGCGTTGCAAGAGTAAGGCCACGCGAATACAGAACGCAAAAACACAGATGTTGGAATGACATCGAGCAAGCGAAACGAGATTGAAAAGGAAACGAACATGCAGCAACTGAATCCCTCGGAAATCAGTGACATCATCAAGGGCAGAATCCAAGGCTTAGAAATCAAGGCCGAAGCCCAAAATGAAGGCACCATTGTGGGTGTATCGGACGGCATTGTGCGGATTCATGGACTTGCTGAAGCACAGTATGGCGAGATGATCGAGTTCGACGGCGGTCTCTACGGCATGGCGCTGAACTTAGAGCGCGACAGCGTCGGCGTGGTCGTGCTGGGTGATTACGACGCACTGACCGAAGGGATGACTGCGCGCTGCACAGGCCGAATTCTGGAAGTACCTGTCGGCCCTGAGCTACTGGGGCGGGTGGTGGACGCTCTGGGTAACCCCATCGACGGTAAGGGGCCCTTAAACGCCCAAAGCTCTTCGCCGATTGAAAAAGTGGCGCCGGGCGTAATCGCTCGCCAGTCAGTGGATCAACCGGTGCAGTTAGGCTTTAAATGTATCGATGCCATGGTGCCTGTAGGTCGCGGCCAGCGGGAACTGATCATTGGTGACCGACAGATCGGTAAGACCGCTATCGCGGTTGACGCCATCATCAACCAAAAGAGCAGCGGCATTAAGTGCGTCTATGTGGCCATCGGTCAGAAGATGTCGACCATCGCCAACGTAGTGCGCACCTTGGAAGAAA
>ERZ802819.653-NODE-653-length-22836-cov-7.67433_pt1 | contig 22836 bp, 22 predicted proteins | sample MGYA00345647_ERZ802819 | MGnify/ENA primary metagenome ERZ802819 (study PRJEB30503, sample SAMEA104212355) | marine metagenome | biome: Westerlies Biome; feature: [SRF] surface water layer (ENVO:00010504) within the epipelagic zone...; material: water...
TCAAATAAAATTTTATGAGTTTCCACAATAGTTTCTTTTGATGTTTATAATTATCTCTAAATGAGAAAAAGAATTTTAACAGGAATTACAACAACTGGTACTCCTCACATTGGAAATTATTTAGGCGCCATCAAACCCGCGCTTGAATTGGTTACTCCTGATAATGACTCATATTTTTTTCTTGCGGACTATCATGCATTAATAAAACAAACAGATCCCAAAGAAATTGAAGCAAGTGTTAAAAATGTTGCATTAGCATGGTTATCATCTGGCTTGAACCCAGATCAGTCTCATTTTTATAGACAATCTGATATTCCTGAAGTGCATGAACTAACTTGGATATTAAATTGCAGCGCAGCTAAGGGCTTGTTGAATCGAGCTCATGCCTATAAAGCTATTGTTGCTGAAAACATTGAATCTGGTGGCGATGAGGATAAGGCTATAAATATGGGCCTTTTTTCATATCCAGTTTTGATGGCTGCTGACATATTACTTTTTAATGCAACTCATGTTCCTGTTGGCCCAGATCAAGCTCAACACATGGAGATGACTCGAGATATTGCAGGTAAATTTAATCACACTTACTCAAACGTACTAACGCTTCCTGAGGCAATTATACAAAGTGAAATATCAGTACCAGGAACTGATGGTAGAAAAATGAGTAAGTCATATAACAACATCATTCCCTTTTTATCAACAGAGAAAGCTTTGCAAAAATCTATTGCAAAGATTATTACAAACTCATTAGAACCAGGCGAACCTAAAGATCATAAGAGCTGTACTCTTTTTCAACTATATTCTTTGTTCGCTAATGCTGAGGAGATCAATAATATGAAGCTATCATATAAAGATGGAATTGGCTGGGGAGATGTTAAGAAAGATTTATTCACTGCTATCAATAATGAATTAGTCCCTATAAGAGAAAAATATCACGCATTACAAGAACAACCAGATCTATTAAATGATTTATTTTCTGACGGAGCTCGGAAAGTTCAACCTCAAGCTCAAGAGCTTGTGGGTAAATTACGTGAGCTTGTAGGCATCTCAAAAATTGTCTAACCCCACAGCTTGGTTAAAATTTGGTTTATTTGCAGTAGGACTGGGTCAATCTTTTGCTTTTGTTTTGGTGCCTCCATTAGCAAGAGACTTAGGTTTATCTGTCATCGAAACATCAACAATCTTTTCAATCTCTGCAGTTGCTTGGGCTATAACTAGTGCGTCATGGGGCAGGGCTTCTGATAAGTATGGACGACGTAACATAGCAGTTATAGGTCTTGTAGGTTACTCAGTTTCAATTATTGCGTTAATCACCCCTTTATTTCTTGTTGAACAGAAGATTTTAGATCTGGTCTATCTTTTGCCTCTACTAATATTGGGTCGATTGATTAATGGGTTAATTGGCTCGGCAACAAGACCTGCTGCTTTTGCTTACATGGCAGATATCTCAGATAGATCAAAACGAACAAAAAAATTTGCAAGACTTGAATCTAGTTTTTTAATTGGAACAATTATGGGACCAATGCTGGGAGGTTTTTTATTTCTATATTCAAAGAGCTTGCCTTTTTATGTTTTTGCTTGCTGCGGTTTTATTGCATCCATAGGTATTTATATTAGCTTTCCAAAACACATTATTCCTAAAGAAAAAGTTGAAAAGGTGATTACAAAATTATCATATAAAGATAAGTCTGTATGGCCATTTTTATTTATTGCTGCATTGTCATCGCTTTGCCAAGCATCCTTACTGCAATCCATAGGGTTCTTTATAACTGATGTATTTTCGAATGAAAAAGATTTGCCGTTGGTTATTAGCTTAACTTTCGTTGTGTTGTCTATATCAACGGTTGTTAGTCAATATATTTTTACCGATCTAAAACCCATAGCCAATAATAAGTTACTCATATACGGCACTTTTTTAATTACAATTTCATATATTATGGCAGCTTTATCATCATCGATTGCTGTATTTTATTTAGCTATGATGATTAATGGCTTTGGCAGCGGTATGTTTAGACCTGCAAATGCTTCCTCTTTATCTTTAGCCCAAACTCCAGATAATCAAGGCAAAGCTGCTGGATACTTAGGTTCTGTTATGCCAATAGGGCATGTTTTGACACCGATAGTAGCAATGCCTATCTATCAGCTTGGACCAGACTATCTATATTTTTTTAGCGCTTCTCTGTGCTTTATTTCCTTATTATTTATAATAGGGCATCCATTATTAAGAGATCATGAACAAGCCAGCATTATTACTAATTAATCTAGGAACTCCAGATTCACCTTCATACTTAGATGTTTTTAAGTATTTAAGAGAATTTTTAATGGATGCTAGAGTTATTGATGTTCCATATGTATTAAGATTTTTGCTGGTAACTTTAATCATCTGTCCTTTCAGGTCATTTAGTTCAAGTAAGATCTACAAAAAATTATGGGATCTTTCAGGTGGAGTTTCTCCATTACTTAAAAATACTGAAGAATTAACAAAAAAATTAAATCAGCAACAAGATAAATTTAATATTTATTATGCTATGCGATATCAGTCGCCAAGCATCCAACAAGCTCTTGATGAAATTAAGCAATCAAACCCATCTGAATTAATTATTTTGCCTCTATTCCCTCATTATGCCTCTGCAACTTCTGGAAGCGTCTATGAGGAAGTCACTAAAAGACTTTCAAAGGAATGGGTGATTCCTTCATTTAAGTTTATATCACAATATTATGATCACCCATCGTTTATAGATGCATGGGTTGATGCAGCAAAAGGTTTTAATCTTTCGGATTATGACAAAGTTATATTTAGCTATCATGGTTTACCTAATTCTCAAGTAGATAAGGTTTATCTGGATAATCAATGTGATGGCAAGAATTGTGAGCACGAAATCAATGAAGAAAATAAGTATTGCTATAAAGCTACTGTTTATGAAACCTCAAAACTTATAGCAGATAAATTATCACTCACAAGAGATGAGTATGAGGTTACCTTTCAATCACGCCTAACGAATAATTGGCTAGAGCCTTTTTCTGATGATGTTTTAAAAAGCCTGCCAGCTCAAGGGAACAAGAAAGTTCTTGTTTTTTCTCCTGCATTTACAGCTGACTGTCTTGAAACAGTCATAGAGATCGGTGATGAATATCAAGAACTTTTTATCGAGGCTGGCGGTCAAACGCTAGATTATGTTCCATCATTAAATTTTTCAGATGCGTGGGTTCAAGCTATTATAGATATTACAAATTCAAAATAAGGATCAAAATGTTTAAAGAGGATGTTTTAAAAGGAAAGAAAATATTGGTTACTGGCGGAGGGACTGGCTTGGGCAAAGAGATGTCTGAGCATTACGTTCAGCATGGAGCTGATGTAGTTATCTGTGGAAGAAGAGAAAGTGTATTAGCTGATACAGCTAAAGAATTTAAGGACAAGTATGGAGCGGATGTTCGCTATCAACCCTTAGACATTCGTTCACCGCAAGATGTTGAGGATTTTATTGAATCCATTTTCCAAGAAGGCCCACTTCATGGCTTGGTTAATAATGCTGCAGGTAACTTTATTTCTCCTACAAAAGATTTATCAGCTAGAGGCTTTGATGCTATTGCCAATATTGTTTTTCATGGCACATTTTATGTAACCAATGCGGTAGGAAAAAAATGGCTTGAGCAAAACCTCAAAGGGTCAATTATTTCTATACTTGCAACTTGGGTTTGGACGGGCTCTCCCTTCGTTGTTCCTTCTGCAATGTCAAAATCTGCCCTTAATACCATGACAAAATCACTTGCAGTAGAGTGGGGACCTCATGGAATAAGAATAAATGCAATCGCGCCAGGACCATTTCCGACTGAAGGTGCTTGGGCAAGACTTAGCCCCAAGGGAGCTTTAGATGATGAGTCTAGCTCCATGAGTACCATCCCAATGGGAAGGGTGGGTGAAATGAGCGAATTACAAAATTTAGCAACTTTCTTAATGGCTGATGGATGTGAGTATTTAACAGGGCAAACAATTGCGCTTGATGGCGCTCAGTATTTATCAGGCGGGGGAACTTTCTCGCAACTTTCTAAGATGTCAGAAGAAGATTGGGCTGATATTAGAAGTATGATTAAAAAGACGAATGATTCAGATAAAAAGAAAAGATCAACTTAACGATAATTACTTGACTTAGAGTTTTCTTTAACTGTTAGACTAATAAACTGTTTTTAAAATAAGGAGTAAAAATGGAACATCAGCAAATGCAAAATATTCTTGAAAAACAAAAAGCATACTTTATAAAAAATGGCCCGCCATCATACGACCTACGTATTGATAGATTAGATCGAATGAAATCTTTGGTTATGGAAAATCGATACAAAATAGTAGATGCGCTAAATGAAGATTTTGGAGTAAGGTCTAAAAATCAATCCATGGCTACCGATGTTTACACAATCGTCCCAAGCATTGAGTATGCAAAGAAAAATCTAAAAAAATGGATGACAGGATCAAAGAGAAAGGCGAATTTCCCATTGGGCCTTTTAGGCGCCAAAGCCTATGTTGATTATGAGCCTCTTGGAACCGTGGGAATGATATCTCCATGGAATTTTCCTATGTTTTTAACATTTTCTCCTGCCGCCTCAATATTTGCAGCTGGTAATCAAATTATGCATAAGCCCAGTGAATATACTGAGCAATCAGCAAATTTAATGAAAGAGTTATGTGATGCTGCTTTTGATGAAGAGGAATTTGCAACCATTCTTGGTGGGCCAGATGTTGGCGCGACATTCACTCAACAAAAATTTGATCATCTTTTGTATACAGGCAGCGGCGCTGTTGCAAAACATATTATGAAAGCTGCTTCAGAAAATTTAGTTCCAGTAACTTTAGAGCTTGGTGGCAAATCTCCCGTTATTGTAAGTAACACTGCTGATAGTGTTATAGCAGCTAAAAGAATAATGCTGGGCAAAACAATGAACGCCGGTCAAATATGCTTAGCTCCAGATTATGTGATGGTTCATTCAGATAAAAAAGATGAGCTTGTTTCTGGTATGAAAGACGCTGTAGCGGATTTTTATCCTGATTTAAAGCATAACGATGACTACACATCTATTGTTAATCAAAAACATTTTGATCGATTACAGGGTTTGTTAAATGATGCAAAAGAAAAAGGTGCGCAGATTGATGAGATCAACCCAGCCAATGAGGACTTTTCGCAACAAGAAGCATTTAAAATCCCTCCCACGCTTGTCATGAATCCAACTGATGATATGGAAATTATGAAAGAAGAAATCTTTGGTCCTTTATTGCCTATAAAAGAATTCACCGAGATTGATGAAACTATTTCATATGTAAATAAAAATGATAAGCCATTGGGTTTATATTATTTTGGATCTAATAAAAATGAAGAAGACCACGTTCTTACAAGAACCTCATCGGGCGGCGTCACAGTTAACGATGTATTAGGGCACATTCAGCAAGAAGATCTGCCTTTTGGCGGTGTGGGACCATCTGGAATAGGTAGCTATCATGGTGAAGAAGGCTTCAAGACTTTTAGTAATGCAAAAGCTGTTTACAAGCAAATAGGATCGAGATTCGATAAGTTATTATCTGCAATCCGTCCCCCATATAAGGGCGATATTGAAAAGGTTCTCAAGCAGATAACCTAAGTGTCATGAGCTCATTGCCTATTTACTTGGGCTACAAGTATTTCCGTTCAAAGAAGGGTGCATTTGCATCCTTCACTTCTTTGATGGCTATTGCAGGTCTTTCACTCGGTGTTGCCGCTTTAGTTATTGTCTTATCCGTTATGAATGGTTTTGAGAAAGAATTGCAAACCAGAGTTTTAGGTGTAGTTCCTCAATTAATAATTCGCTCAAATGAAACCTTGAATAATTATGATGAAATAATTTCTCAATTAACCATTGCAGATGATGTAATTAACGCGAGTCCTTACATTGAAACTCAGGGATTAATGAGTGCTAAAAATAGATCAAGGGGTGTTTTTGTTACAGGAATTAAACCTCAACTAGAGTACTCTATGTCTATTCTTCCACAATATATGGCTAGTGGATCGCTTGATAATCTGTCTTCAAAAAAAGGAGTGGTTATAGGTTCTTGGTTAGCTAGATACTTAGGGGTAGAAGTTGGCGATAAGGTTAATATCACAACTACCAACTTGCGCTCTTCGATTTTAGGCACTTTTCCAAGAACTATATCTTTAGATATTGTTGGTATATTTGAACTCAAAGCTGAATTAGATCAATCACTTGTTTTAATTCATCATGATCTAGCAGCTAATATTTTGAACCTTCCAAAAAATGCTACAGAAGGTATCAGGGTTAAAACTAACGATTTATTTAAGGCTAATTCAATCGGATTTAATTTGCTGGCTCAACCATTTTTTAACGAAGATCATTATTATTTTACTTCTTGGCAACAGACCCATGGAACATTATTTCAAGCTATTAAATTAGAAAAAAGATTAATTAGCCTTATGTTATTTTTAATTATCACAGTGGCCGCCTTTAACATCCTTTCTACCATAGTTATGACAGTTAAAACCAAGGAAAAAGAAATTGCTATTTTAAAGACTATGGGCTGTTCAAAGCTTCAACTTACATTTATTTTTTTAAACCTTGGTTTAATTATTGGATTTTTAGGGACTTTTATTGGTTTATTAATAGGAATTCTAGTAACTCCTAACATAGATCAACTCATCAATATTATTGAAAATTTTAGTAACAGAAGCTTGATGGATAGTTACTTTATAAATTATTTTCCATATGAATTTAGATTAACTCAACTTATATATATATGCCTTTCTGTCCTTGCAATGAGTTTAATATTTTCATATTTTCCAGCAGCTAGAGCAGCTAAGTTGAAACCTGTAACCATTTTGCGCCATGAATAAATTAACAGCATCAAATATTGGTAAAACTTATCAGTCAGGAGATCATCAAACTGAGGTTTTATCAAACATCTCAATTTCAATCTCTGAGGGCGATTTAATTGGTGTGATTGGCTCTTCTGGAAGTGGTAAAACAACCCTTTTGCAAATTCTTGCTGGATTAGAAACGCCTGATCATGGCAATATTTTATTTAACGACATCAATCTATCATCCAATAATGCTAAAAATTTTAATTTAATGAGGGGTGATTTATTTGGTTATGCATATCAATTCCATTATTTGTTAGATGATTTAACGGTATTTGAGAACTGTAATTTGGTTTTTAAGATTGCTAATAACAAAAACGTTAATGAGAATTCACAACAAATTATTCGGATTCTTGACGAGCTTGGAATTGCTTCATTGCAAGATAAGTACCCATATATGCTTTCAGGAGGTGAGCGACAACGTGTTGCTATTGCAAGAGCTGTTGTTCACGAACCGAAGTTTGTATTGATGGACGAGCCAACAGGCAACCTAGATCAAGAAAATGCTGAGGTGATTCAAAACTTAACTATTAAATTAGCTCAAAATCATAAGATAGGTATTGTGGTTGCAACCCATGATTTAAATTATGCTGGTAAACTTGATACGGTGTTTCGTATTGAGAATGGAGACTTGAAGTCAACGTAAAATGAATAATTTATTAATATCTGGTGGATGGTTCATCTGGCCTTTGCTTGTTTGTTCTATATTGCTCATCTCAATAGTACTTGAGAGACTCTGGTTTTTGCAGAGGAGATTAGTTGCTCCAAAAGGATTGTTGAGGCAAGCACAAAATTTAATCAAGAAAGACTCTTTTCACACTCAAAATCAACAAGAAATTGCAGCTACATCACAACTAGGTGATTTGCTCCAACATTGCTATCAATATAGATTGCATTCAAGAGAATTTGTGGAGACAAAGGCTGAAGAGAAAGCATCAGAAATTAAATTACTCCTTGAACGAAATTTATCCATGCTAAGCACAATAGCAAGCATTAGTCCCTTACTTGGGCTTTTAGGAACTGTTGTTGGAATGATTACTGTTTTTAGTAACATTGATGTCAATGGCTCTGCAAATACCGATTTACTTGCAGCGGGAATTTCAGAAGCCTTAATCACAACTGCTTTTGGATTAATCATTGCAGTGCCAGCTATAGTTTTTTATAGATATTTTGAGCAAAAAACAGTAATTTTGATGTCAGTTTTACAAGCTAATACGTCGATTTTTTTAGATTTTCTATATAAAAAATGAAATTTTATAATAATAAAGAAAGAGCTATTTCGATTGAAATTACACCACTGATTGATATTGTTTTTCTGCTTGTGATTTTTTTTGTTGTTACCTCCAAAATAGAAACCAATCAATATTTAACTCTAGATCTTCCTAAATCTGAATCCTTTGCATCCGCACTATCTAATAACTCTCAAAATATTATTTTATTAGAATCGGGAGTACTAATAATTAATAATCAAGAATTCTCTATGACAGAGATTGATAAATTGATGGCTGGAGTTGCTGCAACATTTTCTAGATCAGAGGTTGTGATCTTGTCTATAGAGAGCAAGGCCTATCATCAATGGGTCATAACCCTAATGGATGGTCTTCAACAGCTGGGATTTCAAAACATACAGATTAAAACTTATACTGATTAGTTATGAATCCGTTAAAGAGACTATTTTCGTATACCTTCAGATTTAAATTTTCATTTATTCTAAGTATCTTTGGTTTCATTCTTTTTGCATCCGCAGACATTGCTGCAGTTGAGTGGATTAGAAGAATTATTGAATATATCAATTCTGATCAAGATGATTTCAGCATATATCTTGTCCTAGCATTAATATTTATTGCAATGGGAAGGGGCGCTGGTTTCTTTATTGGAAATTATTTTATGTCAAGAGTAGGATTCGGTATTGTTCATGACCTGAGATCTGAATTATTCTCAAAACTTATTAACCTTCCTAAGAATTTCTTTGATCAAAATCAATCAGGCCAACTGATCAATAGAATCACTTTTACCACCACCCAAGTTTCAGGCGCTGCTTCAAATGCTATTAAAACTCTCGTAAGAGAGGGATTTCTTCTTTTAGGATTGCTAGCTTATATGCTTACTTTGAACTGGAAGTTAACTCTGCTCTTATTAATCACCACTCCATTTATAGCACTAATTGTATATGTAGCTGGTAGAAGGTTAAGAAAGTTAGCCAAAACAATTCAAACAGCTATGGGAGATGTAACCCATCTTGCTTCTGAAGCAGTTGATGGAAATTTGGAAATTAAGTCATTTAATGCTGAAAAATATGAAAAAAATAGATTCTTTGCCGCCAATGCATCAAATAAAAATCAAAATTTAAAACTTGAAGCAACCAGCAATTTGGCAACTCCAATTATTCAGTTATTGGTTTCAGTTTCATTATCTATAGTTGCCTATTTTGCATTAGGCTCACAGCTTGGTATAGAGCTAAGTGCAGAGGACTTTGTTGCTTTTATAACTGCAGCTGGATTAATGGCAAAACCAATCAGGCAACTTTCAAATATTAACGCTGTTATTCAAAAAGGCTTAGCGGCAGCTGTAGAAATTTTTGATCAATTAGATACAAAAGAAGAAGAAGATATAGGCGAATTAGACTCAGAAATTTTAGGCAATATTAAGTTTTCCGATGTGTCTTTCGCATATAACTCAAAAGAACCTGTCCTTACTAATTTAAATTTTTCAATTACTAAAAATGAAACAGTTGCCATTGTTGGTAAATCTGGCTCAGGTAAATCGACCATTGCTAATTTAATTTCAAGATTTTATTCTGATTTTACAGGAGAAATCTCAGTTGACGATGTCAGTATATTAGATTACCAACTCTCTCATCTTCGAAAATCCATTTCAATAGTCAATCAATCTCCAACATTATTTAATGACACCATTGAAAAAAATATTGCATATGGTGATAGCGATATCGATCAAGCAAAATTAAAAGAAGCAGCTAAAATATCTGGCTGTAATGACTTTATTTCAAGGCTACCAGAAGGCTTTAAATCTGAAATAGGTGATGATGGCGTCTTGTTATCTGGTGGGCAACGACAAAGATTAGCAATAGCTAGAGCTTTCTATAAAGATTCACCAATTATTATTTTAGATGAGGCTACTTCAGCGTTAGATAATGAATCTGAGTTAATTGTTCAGGAAGCAATAGAGCAATTAATAAATAATAGAACAACCATTGTTATTGCTCATAGACTTTCAACTATTGAAAATGCAGACAAAATTTTAGTTTTAGACAATGGTTCGGTTGCTGAGTCTGGAACCCATGACGAGTTATTAGGGCAAGAGGGTATTTATAAGAGCTTATATCAAAATAAATTTAATGACTCTGGCGATACTAAAAAGTCATCAAGGAAAGCTGTTAGCCAGGAATTCCTTCCAACATTTACCGAAGAGCCAACCCAGCAAGGCTATTTAATTGATGCTTGGTATAACAAAAGTTTTTGGCTATATATTTTGGCACCTCTTACTTTTTTATTTTCTTCATTGGTTAAGGCACGTAGAAATTCTTATATCAATAACCCTAAAAAAGTTTGGAACTCTCCCAAACCTATTATTGTTGTCGGCAATATTTCTATGGGCGGAACTGGTAAAACACCTTTGGTTAAATTCATTGCAAGTGAACTAGCAAAACGCGGTTTTAAACCTGGGCTAGTAAGTAGAGGATATGGTGGCAAGTACTCTGGGACGCTTGAGGTAACCTCTGAAACTACATATAAGCAAAAGGGAGATGACGCTCAAATTTTAGCTAAATTAAATATTCCTTTTTTTATTGATAAAAATAGATCAAGGGCAGCAAGAAAACTGCAAGAAAAACATGATGTAGATGTGGTTATTTCTGATGATGGCTTACAACATTACGCAATGGGTAGAGATATTGAAATTGCGGTAATTGATGGAGCTAGAAGGCTGGGCAATGGCTTGGCTTTCCCTGCAGGTCCTCTTAGGGAACCTAAGTCGAGATTGTCTGAAGTTGATTTTATTGTTAACAATGGTGGCCCAACAGAAGGAGATGAAATTTTAATGACCCTCAGTCCAGCTAAGTTCATTCACTTAAATTCAGGTAAAGAATATTCAGTTGATAAATGGCCTATGCACAATCAAGTTCATGCGATTGCAGGAGTGGGAAATCCGAATAGGTTTTTTGATTTATTGTTAAGGCTGGGTTTTGAGTTCGATAAAAACCCATTTCCTGATCATCATAAATATAATAAAAGGGACTTATATTACCTTGATCATTTACCCATATTAATGACCGAAAAAGATGCAGCAAAATGCAAACATTTTAAAAATTCAAAGATTTGGTATCTTAGCATTGAGTCTAAAATAGAATCCCAATTCATTGATAAGCTCGAGGAGAAATTAAATGATAGATAAGGATATTCTAAATATTATGGGATGCATAAAATGCAAATCAAAATTGATTGACATGGGAGAGCATCTTGAATGTGATAAATGTAACATTGGCTATCCAATAGAGGATGACATACCCAGGATGTTAGAGGATAGAATTTTTTCTCTTAATGACTAATTCTTTCGTTATTATTGTTCCAGCTAGATCTGGTTCAACTCGTTTGCCCAACAAACCATTGGCCATGATCAACGGCCGCTCAGTAATTTCTAGGATTATAGATTTGGCTAATTCGTCTAATGCTTCTAATGTATATATTGCAACTGACAGTGATGAGATTAAGGATCATTGTGAGTCACATGGTGCAAATGTTGTAATGACTTCATCGAATCATATCTCTGGCATGGATAGAGTTGCTGAAGCTGCAAAAATACTCGATTTATCTCCAGAGATTCCAATTCTAAATCTTCAAGGTGATGAACCTTTTATGCCTGTGCAAATTATCAATCAATTACCCCTGATGCTAAGCACTGATACGCCCATATCCACTGCTTGTATTAAGTTCTCAGATTCAATGGATTTCAGTAGCCCTCATGAAGTGAAAGTTGTCAGATCACTCTCCAAAAAAGCCATGTATTTTTCACGCGCTATAATCCCTAACTCATTTACTGCAGAGTATAAAAATTATCTAAAGCATTTAGGCATCTATGCTTATACCAATGAAACTCTTCAGCATTTAAGCACATTAAAACCAACTGCAAATGAGCAGTCAGAAAAATTAGAGCAATTACGTTTTTTAGATAATGGTTTCAATATTTTTGTTAAAGAATTTAAATGCGAAGCGCCAATAGGCATTGATACTCCAGAAGACTTAGAAGCAGCAATAATCTTTGCTAAGAAGAATGATTGATGATGCTATCTAATTCTTTGGGTCTACAGGCAAATGCAAAAAACCTAATTAACATCAATACACTTGATGATTTGTCTGCACTAGAAAAGCTAGGAGACGAAGAAATATTAATACTTGGTGCTGGTACCAATGTGATCTTAGGTGATTATTTTAATGGAACTGTTATTGCGGTTCACTTGAAAGGTATAGAAATTCGTGATGATTGTATTTCAGTCGGCGCTGGTGTTGATTGGGCTGACCTAATTGAATATTGTTTAATTAATAAACTTTATGGCATAGAAAATCTGACCCATATTCCTGGATCGGTTGGGGCTGCACCTGTGCAAAATATTGGCGCTTATGGGGTTGAAATTAGCTCTTTTATTTATAGTGTTGAATGTTTTAATTTAACAACAAAAAAACTTGAAACCTTGAATAATCATCAATGTCAGTTCAAATATAGGGAGTCAATATTTAAATTAAAAGATTTTGTTATTTTGAAAATTAATTTTGTATTTGATAAATCTTTCTCACCCAACCTAAGCTACCCATCATTAAATAAATTTTTAAATGATCACTCAATAGATGTTACTTCTTTAACTCCAAGAATGCTTTCTGATTCAGTAAAAAATATTCGAAATTCTAAATTGCCTGATCCTAAGATAGAGCCTAATGTTGGAAGTATCTTTAAAAATCCCATAGTGAGATCTCAAGATTTAGATAATGAATTCTTAGCTGGTCATAGGTGGGATCAGGTGGATGGATACACCAAACTCAGCTCAGCCAGACTTATAGAATTAATTGAGCCTGAATTAAACATTCCTGATACTTTACGTTTATATGAGAATCATTCTCTTGTACTTATTAACAATGGTGAAGCTTCATTTGATGAGGTTATCTCTGTTCTCAATCAAATTAAATCAAAGATATTTAAAAAATTTAAAATAAAATTAGAAATAGAACCTGAGATTATTTCATCATGATGTTTTTTTCGGCAGCCTTAGCTCATTTGTTAGCTGTAATGTCACCTGGTCCAGATACTGCCATTATTTTTCATCAATCATTAGTTAAAGGCAGAACTCAGGGAATTCTTACCGCCCTAGGCATTGGTTTTGGTATATTTATTCACTGTTTTTTTGCCATTTCTGGAATCTCATTATTGATTTATAGCTCTGAGGAAGCTAAATTTTTTATTAAATGCATTGGGGCATTATATTTGCTATATCTTGGACTCAGCTTTTTTATTTCAAAAAAGTCATCTAAGCCAGATGAGTCAAAGGTCTTATTCAAAAATCCTTTTGTTATTGGCTTGGTAACTAATTTATTAAATGTGAAAGCATTTCTGTTTACTGTTTCCTTGTTCTCTTTTATAAATCTTGATTCAAATACATTGATGTCTTTAATCTATTTATTCTATTTTCCACTAACTACTGCGGCATGGTTTTCCTTCGTCAGCTATGCATTAACTCATCACTCAATGGGTGATATTTTTAATAAGCATTCTGATAATATCCAATTTGCTTCTTCAGCATTTATTGCTGGATTAGGATTATTTATTTTGCTTCAAGCTTTATATGGACTTCGCTGATTTATTGAACTCTGTTAACTCAATTGAGGAGAAATATCCTCCTGTGCATCTTTGGGATCCAGATTTGTGTGAGGGTGTAGAGATGAAAATTGACAGGGAGGGCAATTGGTTTTATCAAGGTTCGATTATTGGCAGGGATAAATTAAAGATTTTATTTTCAAGAATTTTAAAACTCGAAGATGGTAAATATTATTTGGTTACACCTGTTGAAAAAGTACCTGTAAAAGTAGATTTAGCTCCTTACAAGATAATTGATTATGAGGTTGATTCAGATAATAAAAATATTATCCTAAAAACAAATTTAGATTTATCCATACCCCTTGATAAAGATCATAAACTAGAACTTAAGAAAATAGGCGATGAGCATATTCCCTTTGTTCATGTAAGAAATAATTTAGAGGGCTTTATCTCTCGCTCTGTTTACTATTCACTAATAGATATAGCTCTCAAGCAAGACAATAATTCAAAAGAATTATTAACTCTTCAAAGCTTCGATTGCTTATTTGCGTTGGGTGAGATGAAAGACTAATTTAATTCTTGCTCAATCCACTGATTAATATATTCTTCTAGGATATCTAGTGGTAGGGCGCCTCTTTTTAGCACTTCATGATGAAAGTCTTTGATATCAAAATCTTCACCTAATTGAGATTCAGCTTTTGCTCTAAGTTCAAGTATTTTTAATTGGCCAATTTTATATGCCAATGCTTGTCCAGGCCAATTAATGTACCTGTCTACTTCATTCATAACATCCTGTTTGGTTTTTGCAGAATTATCTAAAAAATAATTAATAGCATCTTGTCTGCTCCAATCAAAGTAGTGCATTCCTGTATCTACAACAAGTCTAATTGCTCTCCACATATCATAGGTCAATTGCCCAAATTTGGAATAAGGATCCTTGTATAACCCAAGATCATAACCAAGCCTTTCACTGTATAGCCCCCAACCTTCAACAAAGGCAGTGATGCCTCCATATTTTCTAAAGTTTGGTAGATCTAACTCCATTGCTAGTGCTATCTGCAAATGATGACCAGGCATTGCCTCATGAACGCTTAAAACTTCTATTTCATATTTTGGTCTAACTTCAGGCCGGTATAAATTGACATAATAATACCCTGCTCGAGATCCATCAGCAGCCGGTCTCTGATAATAGGCTGTTGTTGTATCGGGTGCACTTTCCATTGGAATGGGTTTTAAACCATATGGCATAGATGGCAGCACTTTAAAAAGTTTTACTAGCTCTGGATCAATTCTTTTTGAGGTTGCTAGATATGACTCAAAAAGCTCTTCAGAAGTCTCATAGTAGAACTTAGGATTGGTACGTAAGTCATCTAGAAAAGATTTAAACGTTCCATCCCATTTAACCTCTTTAATAATGGCATCCATTTCATCTCTTATTCTTGCCACTTCAGTTAATCCAATTTCATGTATCTCTTGAGGAGTTAGATTTGTGGTTGTAAATTTTCTTGCTAAAAATTCATAGTATTCTTTACCATTTTTAATTTCTTTAATACCAATAGATGTCCTGCAGGCTGGAAGATACTCATCCTTAAAAAATCTATGAAGTTTTATATAAGCTGGAATAACATTTGATTTAATAACAGTAAGAGCTTTTTTCTGAATCTCTTCTGTCTCTAGACTATCAATAGATCTATCCATCTCAAGAAAGACTCTATAAAAAGGGCTATCCTTTGGCTCTATAAAAGCTTGAAGCTCTATTTGCTTATAAACTTTTTGCATGAGAAATCTCGGAGGGACAATTTCCTCAGCTATACCTATTTTTGCTTTTTCAATTGCCGCATCCACTAATACATCTATCTTTGAAATTCTTTCTATCCAATCTAAGTAGTGTTGCTTATTTCTGAGGGGTACTATGCTAGTAGTTTCGTGCTGCAGCTGAATGCCGCCTCTATGACTAAATGGAATTAAAAAGGTTTTATAGGTATGAGATTCTATAGAATTCTCATACTGTTGTTTGAACAATAAGTAATTCACTTTATTATCTTCGGTGAAATCACTTGCATCTAGACCATCTAATAGATTAAGGACACCTAATTGATGTTGATGCTCTGTGTAAATATTTTCGACTGATGTATCAGACCATTCAGTATTTCGACTGAGATCACCCATGCTTGAAGCATAAACAGGGTTGTCATTAACAATTTTAGACCACTCAGAATCAAGCAGCGACTCAAACTTAATTTGCGAGGATTCAGATGAACAACCAGCGAGTAGAACTATAAATGCAATTAATTTGAAATTGTTCATTACATATTTGGATAATTTGGGCCGCCAGTTCCCTCAGGTGTGACCCAGGTTATATTCTGTGATGGGTCTTTAATATCGCACGTTTTGCAATGCACACAGTTTTGTCCATTAATCACAAATTCTGGGCCTGAATCTTTTTCAACAACCTCATAAACACCGGCAGGACAATATCTTTGAGCTGGCTCTGCATACATTGGAAGATTTTGTAAAATAGGAATAGAAGAATCTTTTAATGTTAAATGACAAGGTTGATCTTCTTCATGATAGGTATTAGAAAGAAAAACACTGCTTAATTTATCAAAGCTAATTTTTCCATCTGGTTTTGGATACTCTATCACTGGCATCTCAGCTGCAGGTTTCAAGCAAGCATAATCTGGTGTTGTGTGGTGCAAGGTAAAAGGTAAATTACCTCTAAAAATAAGTTGATCAATAGCATTGAAAGCTGCTCCAATCAACGCTCCAAATTTATGAAACATTGGACCAAAGTTCCTAGATTTATAAAGCTCTGTATGTATCCAACTATTTGCAACCATTTCATCAAAGTGGAGGGCATTTTCAGATTCAAGATTATTAAAAATTGCTTCTGCGGCGAGCATTCCAGATTTCATTGCGGTATGAGAACCTTTAATTTTTGAAAAGTTAAGTGTCCCAGCATTATCACCGACCAATACTCCACCAGGGAATTCCATACTAGGCAATGATTGAATTCCACCCTTAATTAATGCTCTTGCACCATAGGTTAATCTTTCACCACCCTCTAAATATGGTTTGATCGATGGATGAGTTTTCCAAGTTTGAAATTCGTCAAAAGGACTTAAATGTGGGTTTTCATAATCAAGAGGAACCACATAACCAAGATATACTTCATTATTATCAGCATGATATAAATAAGAGCCTGCGGGAGTATTTTTAGCACTAGGCCAACCATTGGTATGAATTACTAATCCTTCTTCGTGAACCTCATCTTTAACTTTCCATACTTCTTTAAAACCAATTCCATAATGTTGTGGATCTTTGTCTTTATCTAATTCAAACTTAGAGATAAGTTGTTTTCCAAGATGGCCTCTACATCCCTCACCAAATATTGTGTACTTAGCTTTAATATCAATCCCTGCTTCGAACCCAGGTTTTTCTTCGCCATTTAGTCCAACTCCCATATCACCTGTTCTGACACCGACAACTTTATCATTTTCATAGAGAATCTCGCTTGCAGGAAATCCAGGAAATATTTCTATTCCAAGATCTTCAGCTTGAGTTGCAAGCCATCGACAAAGATTACCCAAACTAGTTACATAGTTTCCATGATTGTTCATTGGAGGCATGACAAAGGAGGGAATAGAGATTCCAAATTTTTCAAATAAAAACATTAACTTATCTTTCTTAACTGGAACATTTAATGGGCAGTTTTTATCCTTCCAGTCTGGAATTAATTCATTAAGTGCGGTTGGTTGAAAAACATTACCTGAAAGAATATGAGCTCCAATTTCAGATCCTTTTTCAAGCAAGCATATTTCTAGAGGTTTATTATTTTCTTTTGATAGTTGTGCTAGTTTTATGGCAGCGCTGAGCCCCGACGGACCGCCTCCGACTATCACTACATCGTATTCCATTACTTCTCTTTCCATGAGTTAGCTCCCTCTTTTTTTAGTGGTAAAAAAACATTACAATTATATCCCTTACATAACCATCGAACGAATATTATTATATTAAAAATTGATAATAAATTATAACTAAATATAATAGTATCAAAATTAACGAGCCCTATATATGAAAATAGTAGTACCCATAAAACGCGTTGTAGATTATAACGTGAAAGTTAGACCTCTTGGAGATCAATCAGATGTTGATCTTAATAATGTAAAAATGGCCATGAATCCTTTTTGTGAAATAGCTATTGAAGAAGCTGTGAGATTAAAAGAGGCTGGCACGGCTACTGAAGTTATTGCCGTAACGGTTGGTAAGACAGACTCTCAAGAGCAGTTAAGAACTGCATTAGCCTTAGGCGCGGATAGAGCGATATTGGTTGAAACAGACTCACTGCTTGAACCTCTAGCAATTGCAAAAGCATTATCAAAAGTTATTGAGGCTGAATCACCTCAGCTTGTAATACTTGGTAAGCAAGCTATTGATGGAGATAACAATCAGACAGGCCAGATGCTTGCAGCCCTATTAAATTACGGTCAAGCAACTTTTGCCTCAGAAATTTCTATTGATGGGAATTCTGCTTCTGTTACTCGTGAAATTGATGGTGGTCTGCAAACTATTCAAGTTTCACTTCCAGCTATTGTTACAACTGATCTACGATTGAACGAACCACGTTACGCATCATTGCCTAATATCATGAAAGCAAAGAAAAAAGAATTAGATGTCCAACCAATTGATGCCATGGGCTTAGATACAGCACCTCGCATGGAATTACTTTCGGTTGAATTACCAGCCGCAAGACAAGAGGGCATTAAGGTTGAGTCAGTTGAAGAATTAGTTGGCAAATTAAAAAACGAAGCAAAGGTGATTTCATGAGCACATTAGTTATAGCAGAACACGATAATACTAATCTTAAGCCCGCAACACTTAACACTGTTGCAGCGGCAAATGTAATTGGAGGTGCAGTTCACATACTTGTAGCAGGCCATTCTTGTCAATCTGTAGCCGATGAAGCTGCAGCTGTTGACGGTGTAGAAAAAGTTATCTTAGCTGATGACTCTGCTTACGAAAATCAATTAGCCGAAAGCACAGCAAATTTAATAAAATTAATTTCATCTGATTATTCTCATATTCTCGCACCAGCTACAACTTTCGGTAAAAATGTTTTACCTAGACTCAGTGCATTGCTTGATGTTCAACAAATTTCTGAAATCACTGAAGTCGTATCAGAAGATACTTTTAAACGTCCTATATATGCTGGTAGTTGCATTGCGACAGTTAAATCTAGCGATGCGGTAAAAGTTATCACTGTGAGAGCTACTGCTTTTGATCCTGTAGATGCTAGCGGTGGGTCTGCATCTGTTGAATCAATTTCAGCTGATGGGGTTTCTGATTTATCTTCATTCGTAAATGAAGAGATAGCTCAAAGCGATAGACCGGAGCTTACCGCTGCAAGTATTGTAATTTCTGGTGGACGAGGCATGCAATCAGGAGATAATTTCCATCTCTTGGAAACTATTGCTGACAAGCTTGGAGCTGCAGTTGGCGCTTCAAGGGCGGCTGTAGATGCAGGATTTGTTCCTAATGATTATCAGGTTGGTCAAACCGGTAAAATTGTTGCTCCAGATCTATATATTGCAGTTGGTATCAGCGGAGCCATTCAGCATTTGGCTGGAATGAAAGATTCAAAAGTTATAGTTGCAATTAACAAGGACGAGGATGCGCCTATATTTCAAGTAGCTGATTATGGCTTGGTTGCTGATTTATTTAATGCCTTGCCCGAGTTATCTGAACAACTATAACTTATTGATTTGTAGTTATATTTTCGCCCAGTCTGTTAATATTTTGGCTGGCTGAACCGTTAATCAGTTCACATTCTTTTGCTAATAAGCAATACCTCCAAAGGACATAATCTTTATCAACTCCCATCCCTCCGTGAAGGTGTTGGGCTGAGTAGCTAATTTTATGACAGGCATTTCCAGCCCAAATCTTCGATACCAAGGCCTCATTTTCACAATCAAGGTTAGTGTTTAGGTTTATAGAAGCCTGCTGATTAACAAGCCTGAGGCATTCAAGCTCAATAAAGCAATCTGCAGCTCTATGTGATACAGCTTGAAAAGTTCCAATAACTCTTCCAAATTGCTCTCTCTCAGATGTATATCCTGCTATTAATGATGTCATTTTTTCAGTCACACCTAACGCAATATAACTTCTCATTACCATGTTTAATTGAATGAGGTATTTTAAAGCCTCTAAACCTCTACCTTTTTCATGGATAATAGATTCTCTGTCCACTTTCACTGAATCTAATTCAACCTTAAAAAGTGGGGAGTTCGCCGTGCTATTTAACTCGGTTAACTTCACTTGATCTGTATCGACTAAAATCAATAAAACACCTTCATTTGAGTTAGTAGAAATGAGAATACTTTTAGCAATTGAGGCTATTTCAGATAGATATTTCGTTCCAGTAATAACTACTTGATTATTTTCTATTTCAGCTGCAGTGATTGGATTTTCAGGATCTTGGTTAGAGGGTTCTAAAATTGCAGAGGTATATATTTCACCTGCAATAATTGAGCTGAGTATTTCATTGCATGATTCTTCATTACTAAATTTCTGAATTGTTTGAGCTACATCTGCCAAACAGCCACTTAAACTTAATGGTGCTGCATGGTATCCAAGCCGCTCAAATAATATACCCAGATCATAGAGATCTTCACCACTGCCGCCATATTTTTCATTTAGACCCAACCCTAAAAAACCATTAGTAGATAATAGAGAAAGCAAATCTTCATCATGTTTGAAGTCTGCATCATATTTTTTTAAACGTTCCTGCGAGCAATGCTCACTGAGAATTTTATCCAATGAATCCCTGATTTCAGTTTGATGTGATAGCTCAGAAAAATCCATTAGCGTGTCCTTGGCATTAATAATCCAGCCATAGCAATAATATCTCTCTGGACCTCATTGGTTCCACCACCAAACGTTAGAATTGAAGCAGTTCTGTACATGCGTTCAAGTCTCGCATTTAAGATTTTTAATTCAGAGTCATTTTTAAGAATACTAAGCTCACCAATGATTTCCATCATTAGTCTGTAGGCCTCAATAAAAAATTCAGATCCATAGACTTTTGCAACAGATGCCTCAGCCATATTTAATTGGCCTGATTCCATAATCCAAGTTTGTTTCCAACAAATAAGCTTAAGAGCCTCAATGCCTGAGTGAACTTGAGCAAGATTATGTTTTACCCATGATAGGTCACTCAAATATTGATCATTATTGATTTTTGTAGATTGGGCAGTTTCTAAGACATCTTTATAAAGTTCTTCTACAGGACCATGATTAACAAGTGCCAAGCGTTCCAAGTTGAGTTGGCTTGTTATTAAGGACCATCCCTGATTAAGCTCTCCAACGAGATGAGTTTCTGGCACATGAATATTGTCATAAAATGTTGCATTAGTTCTTACATCTCCCAATGTATTTATTGCAGACATGGAAAATCCAGGATCATCTGTTGGAACAATGAACATTGAAATTCCTTTATGATTTTTTGCTTCAAAATCAGTCCTTGTTGCCAACCAAATATAGTCAGAGAAATTAGCTAAACTTGTCCACATCTTTTGACCATTTATAAGGTACCCATCACTTTGTTTAATTGCTTTAGTTTGCAATGATGCCAAGTCAGTACCTGAGTTTGGTTCTGAGTACCCAATTCCAAAAATTAACTCGCCTTTAAGAATCTTGGTCGCAATTTCTTCCTTCGCCCATTCAGATCCATGTTCTGCAATCATAGGGCCAACAGATTCAGTCGTTAAAAAAGGGAAGGGGAACCCAGTTCTCATCACTGTCTCTACAAAGATGTATTGCTCAATTGGACTTAACTCCTTGCCACCAAATTCTTTTTTCCAGCTTAAGCCTATCCATCCATCTGAGCCCATAGTTTTCATAGCTTTCTTAAATTCAGGCCCACCGCCTTCGAAATGTTCTGGTTGGTTGAGCTCTGTTCTAAGTGCGGGTGTAATTAAGCTTTCAAAGTATTCTTGAAGCTCGTTTTGGAGTTTGACCTGTTTTTGATTTAACTGTATTAACATTTTAGATATTAGTATCTCATCTCCATTTCTCAAGGCAATATCTTAGTGTATTATTTGGCTATGGCTAGCTATTCACGAACAATGGACTTTCTCCACAAAAAGCTCTTGCAAGCTACCACAAAAGATCAAGAGGATAAAATAGTTGATTGGATGCTTGCCGAAGCGAAGCTTAAGCAGACTTCAGAAAAAAATAGTCAAAACATCACTTCTGATAAAAGCAAACCAATTGATACAGTTTAGAATTTTATTATTTTAGTAAAGCAACAACTTCTAGGTGTTGCGTATTAGCAAATTGATCAAAAATACCAATCGATTCAATTTTTCTGTTTACTTTAACCATATCCCTTAGAAATGTTTCCGGGTTACATGAAATATAAATCATGTTTTTAAAGTGTTTTGATAACTTGATTGTTTCAGTGCTTAACCCAGCACGAGGTGGATCTACTAAAATATGACTGAATTCATAGGATTGCATATCAATATTTTCCAATCTTCTAAATGGCCGTTCATTGGCAAGTGCAGATGCTGTTTCATCGTCTGATAGCCTTGCAGTTTGAATATTAGACAGATTGTTTAACTTGATTGATTCTTTCAGCAGTCTAATAGAATGTCTATTATTTTCAGTAGCAAAAACTTTATTAAATTTTGATGCCAATGGAAGAGTAAAGCCACCACAGCCACAATATAGTTCCAATAAATCCCTGGGATCCTCTAATTGCTTAGTAATGAATGAGATCATTAACGAGTAAAGGTAAAAATTAGGCTGAAAAAAAACTGAATCATTTTGCAGGATCTTAAAACTAGAGTTAGCATAATTGCAGAGCAATTCTAGATCTTCTTCGCCTATTAATATTTTTTGTTTTTTACTTCTTCCAGTAATAGATAGATTTTCTATACTATCTTGAATATCCTTTGCGGCTAGAACCCATTCTTCTTGAAGTGGCTTATGGTAAATAAGTGTGGCCAAAATCTTTATTCCTGAGGTTCTAAAATTTATTTGAAACAATTTCTTTTGCAACGCCTCAGAATTGTTATTCTCACATAACAACTCTGTCATCACTTGCTGTCTCGACGTCCGAGTACTC
>ERZ802819.655-NODE-655-length-22770-cov-18.2486_pt1 | contig 22770 bp, 23 predicted proteins | sample MGYA00345647_ERZ802819 | MGnify/ENA primary metagenome ERZ802819 (study PRJEB30503, sample SAMEA104212355) | marine metagenome | biome: Westerlies Biome; feature: [SRF] surface water layer (ENVO:00010504) within the epipelagic zone...; material: water...
CATCACCAGACCAGATCAATCTGGCTGATGTTACCGATTATTCACCTGTCTCAGTGCAGCTTGGCTATGGGCTTATTGAGATGGTTGACGAGGATACCGGCGGCCCGCTGATCAACCGTATCACTGGTATTCGCAAACAGGTGTCGCGCGCCCTTGGCTTTGTTGTGCCGCCGGTACGGGTGCGCGATGATATGGCCCTTGGCGCGAATGAATACCGCATCCGGATTGGCCAGACAATTGTTGGCGAAGATCAGATTTTCCCAGAGCGCAAGCTGGCAATCCCCGGCGATACAACCAATATCAAAATTTCCGGCATTGAGGTGAAGGATCCGAGCTTTGGCATGGATGCCATCTGGATCGAACGCCATCAGGAAGCTGAAGCTGAGAGCAATGGCTATGTAGTTGTCGAGCCGGAATCTGTTCTGGCAACGCATGTGTCACAGCTGATGTACAAATTTGCCCATGAGCTGATCGGACAGGATGACGTACAGCGGCTTTTGGACAATCTTGCACAGACCTCACCAAGTCTGGTGGAAAGCGTTGTACCGAAACTTGTGCCGCTGCATGCGCTTACCGGTATTTTGAGTGAATTGCTGACCGAGCGTGTGCCAATCAGCGACCTGCGCAAGATTCTCGAAACCCTGGCCAATCTGGCTGGCCGCAATCTGAGCATTGTTGACTCAGCCGAGGCCTTACGGCCCTGTCTTGCCGGCTTGCTGGTGCAGCAAATTGCACCGCTTAATCAGCCATTGCCAGTGATCACGCTGAGTTCAGAGCTCGAACATATGCTGATTTCAATGTCACGGCAGAGCAATGATGGTGGCTTGCTTCTCGATAGCAACCTTGCCGAACGGCTGATTAAATCTGTAGCTGACGCCTCAGAACGCTCATCAGCAGATGGCCGGCAAGCCATTATGGTGGTGTCACCGCAAATCCGCCGGCAATTATCAAATGTTCTGCGCCAGCATATTGACGATCTGGCGGTGCTTGGTTTCACCGAATTGCCGGATAACCGCAAGATTAATGTTGTCGCCACAATCAGCGGTGCTGATGACGCAAAATTGGAAGAAAAATAGGGTGATGCCGTTTGCCCTCATCCAAGAGGAGGATGACCGATGCCAAATGTAACTGTAACAGCTGTCGATACAGCTACAGCTATGGACGAAATCTGGGACCAGCTTGGGCCGGATGCGATGATTGTTTCAACCAAGAAACAACATGGTAAAATCGTCATGGAAGCGACAACAGAGACAGCCAGCACAGCGACAGAACCGCCACAAGCCAGTGCCGCCGGCTTTGGTACATTGTTCACCAACCAGATGATTGGCAAGGCGCCACGCCGGGATCCGGACAGTCCCCCACCGGTCGATAGCGCCGCACAGCACAATGAACTGGCCAGCCTGCGCCGTGATGTTGCCGCCATGCAGGATATGTTGACAGGCATGGTGCTGACCGATCTTGACGGTATTAACCCGGCACTCGCGCCGAGCACCCGCGTTACCTTACAGCGCGCCGGCTTTAGCCCGCATATTTTGCAAGAGATGCAATCACATTATGCTGGCTATAGCTATAGCGACGGCTGCGCGCGGTTTTTGCAAGCGCTGGCAAGCAAACTGGCGCATCCCACCAGCGCAACAATTCTGCAAAAACGACTCATTTTTGTGGTCGGCGCTTCTGGCACTGGCCGCACCACAATGGTGGCGAAGGTCGCTGCTATGCTCCGCGACCAAAACCCAAGCAAGGAAATTGTTCTGGCCAGCTTAAGCGGGCAAAATGGCACCACCAATCATCAGTTACAAAGCTTTGGCCGATTGCTGAATTTACCAGCAGTCATGCTGGGGCTGTCCACACCGATCGAAGATTTTAACAAAATGACCGATTATGACTTTATGGTGATTGATGTGCATAGTGATAGCCCGGAAGCGATGCTGAAACTGCAGGATATTCAGTCCCATCTTGGCGAAGCCGAAGTCGGAACCTTGCTCACCATCCCCGGCAGCACAAGTTCCAGCATGATCAGCACAACCATCAAACGTTTTGCGGCAATCAACCCGCTGCTTGTACTGACCAAGCTTGATGAATGCGAACCCAAGCCGACCGAGTTTTCCACTCTGGCTGAAAATGATGCGCAAATTGCCATGTTGTCCGGCACAAAATCGGTCATTGACCCGGCAGTATTTGCGTCTGAAAATATCTTGCTGCAATATCTACAGGAAAATTTCAGTCACTTTAAAACAGCCCCAATAGTTGCAGGATCAGAGTGAACAAGATGGCGGTATCGATAGCAGTCACCAGTGGCAAAGGCGGTGTTGGCAAAACCAACACAGCTGTTAATCTGGCCGCATCCCTGCGCCAGCTTGGCAAACGTGTTGTTCTATTTGACGCCGATTTTGGTATGGCCAACGCGCATATCATGTTGGGGACAAATCCAACAGCCACGGTTGGCGATTTCCTGAAAGGCGCGATTGGCATGGCTGACACCCTGACAGAAACGCCGACAGGACTGAAATTCATCGCTGGTGGGTCGGGGCTAACCGAACTGCTCAACCTTGATAATAAAGCCAGGTACAATATGCTATCTGGAATCTCATCACTTGAGGATGAAATTGACTATCTTATCGTTGATAGTCCGGCTGGCGCCTCTGACAGCGCACTTTTTTTTGTGAATGCGGTGAATATACCATTGATTGTTCTGGTCGCCGAGCCCACCAGCTTTCTGGATGCTTATGCCCTTGTAAAGGCAGCACATTTAGAAAATGGCGTGACTGATTTTGCGGTTATGGTCAATATGGCGGACAATGCCAAAACAGCAGAAACCAATTTTAATAAATTTCGTGACATCACAATGCGCTTTTTGGACATAAAATTGCATTACGTCGGCATGGTGCCACAATCGCCCCTTATCAGGCGGTCGATTGTGCAGCGCAAGCCGATCAGCATTAGCCAGCCAAAATCACCGCTGGCCAAGGCCTATGAGACGCTGGCGCTGAAGATGATGAAAACACCTCATAGCCGCCATGATGGTGTGAAGTTTTTTAACGGGGCAAAAAAATGAGTGTTGCTGTGCGAGATCATTATGCCAACCAAAACACAGACGTTGACGAGTTGATCAAAACGCATAGTGATCTGGTGCGCAAAATCGCCTGGCAGGTGCATGGCCGTACCCGGCACACCACCGAGATCGAAGATATAATGCAGATCGGCTTTACCGGTCTGGTCAATGCCGCGCAGCAATATACACGCAAAGAAGGCGCCACTTTCGCCACCTATGCCAGCATCAGAATCAAAGGCGCCATTATTGATTATTTGCGGAAAAGTTCAAATCTTTGCCGCACAACAATCCAGATCAAGAAAAAATATAACAAGGTCGTACAGACCCTACAGACAAGATTTCTGCGCCAACCAACACAGCAGGAAATTGCCGCAGAAATGGGTATGAGCGAGTCTGAGCTGCATGAATGGGAACAGGCATTTCAGGCCAATGCCCATGAGTCTCTGGGCGATGTGTATGACCAATATTCAATTTGGTACGCATCTGAGGAAGACAGTCCAGAAGAAAAACTGGGCAATGAAGAGCTGAAACAGCTGCTTAAAACCGCACTCCACAGCCTGTCAGAACGTGAGACATTGGTGATCCAGCTCTATTATGTCGAAGAATTGAACGTCTTTGAAATTGCCGAGGTGATGGAGATTTCAACAGGACGGGTGTCGCAAATCAAAAAATCGGCGATTGCCAATTTGCGCTCATTTATAACCAAAGCACAAGATCTCGGGTGACAATGCCACGGCCTGACTTTGAATCACTCAACACCATTCAAATGTCGCTGCAATCTGCTGAACAGCATCTGCATCATAATGACGGCACGACGCAACTGCAGTTATCCTGCGCGCTGATCAATATTGCCCGCGGATCATGTATTGTGGTCATTCGGCCTGACGGGAAAATGGGACAATCACCATTTGGCAACATTCAGATACCGGCTGAACGGCCGGTCATGCAGGCGCAGATATCGCTGGCACCGTCGAGCTTTGACGAATTGACCCGATTGTTGCGGCACCCGGCACCGCGGCCGGTCACGCTTGTTCTGACCGTTGTCGATACATTATCGGTATCGCAGGATGGCTTGCTGTTTATTGATGATACGCTTGATACGGCGGTGACCGATATCTACTGGATTTTACCGGTTAAATAACAGCCCTAAACGCCGTTTCCCAGCACCGCTTATTGGGTGAATTTACGCGCCATTTCGGTTTCTGACTGGAGCAATCGTGATGACCCGGAAAAAGCCTGTTGCGCCCGCATCAAATTCGTCAATTCGGATGTCATGTCAATATTAGACATCTCAAGAGCGCCGGAATGCACCTTGCCACGGCCTTCTTCAATCGGCGCGCCCAATATACCAGCACCCGATCTGGTGTTTTCTTTAAAATAGTTCTGACCAATGGGCGTCAGGCGGTTGGGATCAGCAAAATTTGCCAAGCCAATTTGACCGACAAAAAAGGTGTTGTTTTTGCCATAGGTCGCTTCAACCCTGCCGTCACTTCTGATGGCAACACCGGTTAACGGCGCCTCGGTAAAGGTTTCGGCACCATTCACCGTGGTTGCCGTATTTGCTGTCATCGGCACGGTAATCGCTGCGCCAAGGGCTGACATCAACTGCATGCCATCGGCATTGGCAATCAAGCCTTCATTGTTCACGGTAAATGAGCCATCGCGCGTATAGAGCTTTTCATCGGGGCGGGCCGCATCGACCAGCGTGAACATGCCTTGCCCCTCAATCGCAAGATCTAAAACATCGCCGGTTTGCTGCAAACTTCCCTGCTCGCTCATCAGACGGTTTTCGGTTGTCACAGCGCCCAAGCCAATCCGCGCGCCAGAGGTTTTGATCGATTCGGTCTGGCCATAAATATCAGCAAATGTCGCCTGCCGCTTTTTAAAACCGGTGGTCTTTGCATTGGCAATGTTATTCGATGTCACGCCCAGATCGTTTAGCGCGACGTCAATACCGCTTCTGATAACCGAAATCATTCATATAACCCTTTTCAAACTGAGCTTATTGAGAGCAAAAAATATGCCAAAGAACCGATATCACCGCGCCATCCGGTCATTTGCGGCATTTCTCATAGAAAAAGTCACTTGTTTAGAAAATACTAATGCCTCATATTATGTCGCTGAAAGCCAGAGGGTCTGATGACGAACAAAGAAAATACATCCTTGGTTCCTGTGCGCAAAAACCTGCCAGCTGTCCGCAAGGAACAGGCGGTGACTGCGGCGTTTTCGTTGTATGAGGGCGAACGTCATTTCACCGACCGCGAAGATGTCCGCCAACATCTGCCTGACATTTTGGGAAAAGCCCTGGCACGCACCTGGATTGACACCGATTTTCACAAATCATTTGATCAGGATCCGGTTGGCACGCTCGAAGCGCATGGGGTATTCATCCCAAGCACCATGACGATTGAGTTTCAGCGCAAAACCGCCGACCGACCGCGCATCGTGGTTTATGAACAAAACCCAAATTCAAAATTCAAGGCGCGGGTCTTGTATCTCCAGCTTGTGATGATGGCTGGGCGATAGGGTGCGCGACATGCACACCACACAGCCCGCCTTATCGAGATATGTTCTTTTAAATGGCCTGGTCATTAGCCTGGTCATTGGCTTGGCGCTGACATGTTCAATGACCACAGCAAATGCCGGCTCACACAGTGCAGATGACACGTTTGGTGAGGCCGTGCAAGCGGTAAAAGACCGTGATTATGGCCGCGCCCTAAAACTGTTTGAACAACAGGCAAACGACGCCAAACATGATGCGCAATACAATATGGCTGTCTTGCTTCAGGCCGGCAAAGGTCAACCGCGTAACTATCTGGACGCTTTATATTGGGGCTGGCTGGCCCAGCTTGGGGGGATCGAAGAAGCCGAGGATCTGGTCGGTGATATGCTTGACGTATTAACCGAAAAAGACGCTGAGGCTGTGCGCGGCCGCGTCAGTGAGACTTTGCGGGCACGGCTTGATAATGGTGACATCAATGCGATCGCACAATTTGCCGATTATCATTTATCGATCATGGTGGAACCAGACTATGGCACTGCTTATATCTGGTATTCGATCGCCGCCGCGCTGAATATTCCGGAAATGGCCGACCGGCGTGATGATACAGAAAATGACATAGAGGCAGAAGAATTGGCGCGTCTGCAAACCGAAGCCAGAGAGCTGTTTGACAAATATAATTTCGCGCCGTTCAATCCCAACAAAAAAGGAGGCGCAAATGATAGTTAAGGTGCAATGGATTATCGATGGTGTTATGGAAATTGACGCCGAAACGAATGAAGCTGCCGAGGCGCTTGCTGATGAAAAATTACGCAGCTTTATACAGGCGCATCCCGAATTGACCGAGACGCTAGGCGCCACCGCAATTCAGGGCCATGCCGTCACCGATGACGACAGTGCTTAACGCCTAGCCAAAGCTGTCGAGCAACTCGCTGATGGTTCTTTCAAGCTCTTCATTGTCATTTTCAATATTGGTGATTTCCTGACGCAACTCTTCAATACGCTGTTTGCGTTTTTCCATCACATCCCGGATCTCTTCAAGAACCGTGGCCAGACGACCACTCAAATCCGCTTCGCTGACTTCGTCTTCAGCCATAATCTATACCCTCTCATCTGTCACGCCTGTGTCCCCGGGCGCACCGCTTGTCGCATCAGCCCGGGGTTTTCACCCACGCCTTGGCACAGTTCATCCGGATCTGCTAAATTAATTACAGACGTAAAGCCGTTCAACCCTTGCAGATACTGTGCCAACATAGGATACCGACATATGCCGATCAAACATCCCTCTTCGCCGCGCCGTTCTCGATGCCGAATGTCATCTATTGGCCGGCTTACCGCAGCATGGTGTTTTGTCAGCATATGCGCGGCGTTTAGCCCGGCCCTCGCCAGCAGCCACAGTCAATTGCCAACCACGCCATGCGATATCCGATTGGTGTTTGGCACGGATGTGCGTGGCATGCCGTCGGTGGCCTATAAGCTCGGCTTGCAGATTCGCAATCGGGCGGCGCGGCATATCGCCGGTGTGTCGGTGTATTGGTTGGACAGCGGGTCTGCGATCATTGGCAATAGCAGTGCGACCTGCGGGGCCAAAACCGGTGGCATTGGCCCATCAGAAGCCGGACAATGCGAAACAATTGTCCAGCAAATTGGCGGCAGCTTGCTGCAAAAGCTTGGTCAAACCACCTGGACCGAGATCATCAATCACGAATTGACCAATTTTAATCAGGTTAAACAATGCGCCATCATTGGCTTTGACTATCACGACCATCAGCCAAAAACCTATTAACAGCCGCCGGCATCAGGCTTGGCATTAAAAATGCTTATTAGCCTGCGAAAATATATATCAGCCTGTGAAACGGCGAAAACCACGACCCGAATAATTGAACCTGCTGTGGGGATAAACGATGTCGAATGCAAAGTTAAAAGAACAAATCGAGGCAGCCAAGATTGCTCTTGTTCATTCTGCGGAACTGGCAACGCCGGCGCACACCCCCCAGCAGCCTGCCACCGTCACACAAATCGACAGCCCGGGTAACACCGACAGATTAGGCGAGAGCAACAAACTCAGAGATGTTGCCGCAATGGCCGTCAGCCCGCAGCCACAGGCTCAGCCACAACCATCGCACCAAGACCCTATGCCGCTCAGCGACTTTGAAATTTTAGAAGCCCGGTTACAAGAGTTGGAAACACAGATCAAAAACCAGCAACGTGACCTGCATACATTGCTGCAAAAGCTGCGCGACATCACTGCCAAAAGCAAACCTCTGGCTGAACCGAAAAAAACCAAAGGCGTGGCCAAATGGGTATTTGGGTTTTTGCTTTTTGCGGGCGGTCTTGCCGCCGCATATTTCACCCTCGGCGTTGATGCGATTATGCAGGCTGGCTATAGTGCGATTGGCCAGATGGTTGCACTTATCGATATGCTGTCGACCCAGTTTTAACGGAAGCAGCTATGGCTGAGCTTGACGCTGAACAAGACATACCGAAAAAACGGTCACTGCACGCGCGCTTGATACTGCCGCTGCTGATTGGTACCACGATCAGCGTCATTGCCGGGCTTTTTGTTCTGGGATATGTCAGCGACCTATTTTTAACGGAAGCAGCTATGGCTGAGCTTGACGCTGAACATGACATACCAAAAAAACGATCACTGCGCGCAGGTTTGATACTGCCGCTGCTGATTGGTACCACGATCAGCGTCATTGTCGGGCTTTTCGTTCTGGGATATGTCAGCCTGACAACCCCACCGACACAGCCCGATGATATCCGCAGTCTGCTTGATCAGAAACAACAGGATAGCGACCTGGCAGCGGCTGATGAGATCACTGATAATTCCACCGAAATGATTGTCGGTGAAGACGGTGTTTTTGACTTCGCGGCCTATCGATATTTTTCCTTCCCATTGCCCTTTGTGGTGAATTTTGCCGATGGCAATGGTATGGTGACCGTGGAAATTGCCATTGCCACTTATGCGACGACATTGCGCGGTGAGCAGCTGATCGAAAAGCTGACAAGCTTTACCCCGAAAATGCGTTCGACCATCAATTATATCATGGCCGAGCAAGTCTATGAAAATCTGGATACTGTGGCAAAACGCGAGGCGTTAGAGAAAAAACTGCTCGACGGCATCAGACTTGTTATCGATGGTGCCAATCCGGATGAACCAAGCGGCATTACCGATCTTCATTTCACAAAAATTGTGATTACCGGAACGCGTTAATGCGTTGCCCCAGCGAATGACAAGACCAGCGTTTCGAACGCCTCATTCTCTTCAGGCGACAATGCCAGTTTGGTCTTTACACCATCCTGCCGGTGATACTGCACCGCTTCTTGCGGAAACGACCACCGCATTTCAACCCGGTTATGCCGTGTCACGCGAAAATCAATCTGAATATTAAGCGGCGCAAATAATTGCGAAACGCGATGCTGAAAATCAGCCACATCATAGATCTGCACATTTTTGGGAAAGATCACGGAACGCTCAACACCTGTTTGATCAAGCTGTTGATTTGATTCAGCTTCACCTAAATCAAGCGATAATTGCTTGGGGCCGATTTGCTGTGGTGAAAGCAAGCGCACGTTGTTCGCCTATCCCTGAGGGCTTTATACCTTGTGGATAAGTTAGCGCAATTTTGCGATTCGGTCAATTATTTCTGTGGCTTAGAAAAAAGGGAAACTGTGGATAATTACCCAATAAATAAATTCACGATCTGCAGCAAAATATTATGGCCCAATGGAAACAGAAAAAACCAACCCAGACCGACAACCGCCAGACAGCCATAAAACAGCCATTTGGAACGCCATAATGTTTGCCGTCTTGGCGTCTCTGCAACAGGCGATAATGTCTCTGCGATATCAGACATCAGCCCCATCAATTCGGCAATATGACGCTGGTTTCGGGCATTGCCAGCCATCGCATGGTCAAGCCGCGTGACAAATGCCATCACTTGCTGCGTGCTCGCCTGCGCGATTTCGGCGGCCTGCACTTCTGCGGCTGCGCATTTGTTTTTCTGAAAAAAAGTGAACTCCTGAGGCATCGTATAATCTGTTTCATCAGGCAGCTCTGCCACGCTGTGATCAGCTTGATCACCCGGCATATCAGCGACGCTGGCGGCGTCCCCTTTCAGGGCCGCATCAAGCTGGCGTTTTAAATCATCATTCGACGGCATAAGTGACATCAACCCTCAACCCGCGTTCTAATCTAATTTAGAGTGATGTTGTTTGCAATTTTTTTGCCAAGCCGATATCCCGGCGTCAACTATGCATAATTGTCAGTTGGGCGCTGGATCTTAGCGGAGCATTTCACAGCGGCCGGAATACTTGCAGCCAGTGGTTTGTTGTATAGCCACGATGGTAGAGGCCAAATTTTGGCAGATCGGCCAGCCAGTCATTCGGATCAGCCCAATTGCCAGCATCATCGTCATCACCTGGTGATTTTTGCCGACGCTGCTGCTGTTGCTGCTGCTGTGGCGCGGCCATATCCTGTTGAATTTTCAAAAGCTCGTTCATCATTGCCTATAGGACAACGACATCATTTCTGATTATCTTAGCTGGTCAGCGCGATATTTGTCACAATCTTCCACTGGTATATCAATGCGCATGGCGTTGGTATTTCAGGGCGCATAGCGTTGGCGCATCGCTTTTTTATCAAGTTTGCCGACACTGGTTTTGGGAATTTCGGCGACAATTTCGATGCGTTCCGGCATCGCCCATTTGGATAATCTGCCTGCCGCAATCTCGGCCTCAAGCAGCTGGCGTATCGCCGCATCGAGCCTGTCTGACGCCGCCGCATTAACCGGCACAACAAGCAGCAGCGGGCGCTCTCCCCATTTCACATCCGGAACCGCGATAGCCGCAACCTCGGCAACATCATCACAAGATGACACAAGGCTTTCCAGGGTCAGCGATGAAATCCATTCGCCGCCGGATTTAATCACATCCTTGATCCGGTCAGTGATCAGCAATCTGCCAACATCATCAAACCGGCCGACGTCACCCGTATGCAGGTAACCACCACGCCACAGTTCTGCACTCGCTTGTTCATTGCCAACATACCCCTCGGTCAGCCACGGCGCCCGCGCAACAATTTCACCCGTAGTGGCGCCATCGCGTGGCACATCGACCATATTGTCATCAACAACACGTAAATCGACCATAGGTGCCGGCCAACCTGCACGACAGCGGGCGGTCAGATCATCGGCATGATCAGGGTCAATCTGCGCCACCGTCAATAGCGGGCAGGTTTCGGATAAACCATATGCGGCAAAAACATTAATGCCCCGCGCCAAAGCGCTTGCCGCCAGCCCATGTGGCAGTGATGATCCGCCAATCACCACTTTCCAATGTGACAAATCGATGGATTGCGCCGGGTCTGCCTGCAACAACATATGCAATATTGTCGGCACACAATGCGAAAAACTGGCGCGTTCCTGATCGATGAGCTGTAACAGATGCGCCGGATCATAACGGCCGGGATAAACCTGCTTTACCCCAAGCAATGTCGCCGCATAGGGGAAGCCCCACGCATGCACATGAAACATCGGGGTGATGGGCATATAGACATCATTCTGATCAAACCGGTTACTGGCCGCCATCGGGCCGAACATGGCTAAAATCGATAATGTATGTAACACCAGCTGGCGGTGTGTATAGGAAACGCCCTTGGGGTCGCCAGTGGTGCCGGTTGTATAAAAAGTTGTCGCCACGGTTTGTTCTGAAAATGTGGCAAAGTCAAAATGCGGCGCCGCTGCCGCCAGCATCTCCTCATAGACACCGACAATATCCGGGCCAATCTCCAAAGACGCCGCTGATGCGCCATCCTGTACCAGAATTAATCTGACATCACGCTCAATCTGCGGGGCAATGCCGACAAGCAGATCCCAAAAATCTGCATGCACAATAATCACATCATCTTTGGCGTGATTGATGGTGTAAAGAATCTGCGCGGGTGACAGCCTGATATTCACCGTATGCAGAATGGCGCCAAGCATCGGCACCGCAAAAAAACATTCCAGATAGCGATGCGTATCCCAATCCAGCACCGCAACCGTATCGCCGCGGCCTATGCCAATTGATGTCAGCGCATGCGCAAGCCGGCTGATGCGCGTGGCAAATTCCCGGTAGCTAAACCGGCCATGACCAGCGCTGACAATTTCGGCATGCGGGGCCACTAGCAATGGCTTTGCCAAAATATCCTTGATCAATAAAGGCTGCGTCACACCACCCTCCGCCATTTGCCTAAACGCTAGCAAGCAGACACCGATAGCGGCAAGCCATTTTCGCCAGCCCACAACTTTCGCGGAGAGGATAGGCCTTATTCGTGCGTCATGCCGGTTGCCAGTGGGGCTTTTGAAATCCAGCCACCTCCCAGCAGAATATCGGCAGCATCGCCCTGATAAAGCACCGCCGCCTGACCGCTGGCAATGCCATATTGCGGCGCATCCAGAACAATCACCGCAGCCGCCACATCTGGCCGGTCACAATAGATACGGGCGTTCACAGCAGGGGCGGTGTTGCGCAATCTTGCCAGCACTCTGGCGCCATTTTCTGGTTGTCCATTGATCCAGTTGACGTCGTGCAAATGCACTTCATGACAGGCCAGCGCAGCTTGTGGCCCGACCAACACCGTATTGGTTTCAGCATCAATGCCGACGACATATAATGGGCCTTCGGATTCATCAACACCGGCGCGCCCGCCAATGCCGAGCCCACGACGCTGTCCGATGGTGTAGTCAATAACCCCATTATGGCGTCCCAAAACAGTGCCATCGAGATGCCGAATGTCACCAGCGTCAACCGCGCCGGGCCGGAGCCGGCGTACCACATCGCCATAACGGCCATTTGGCACAAAGCAGATATCCTGACTGTCAGGTTTTTCCGACACGGCCAAACCATAGTGGCGCGCCAGATCGCGGGTTTCCTGCTTGCTCATACCGCCAAGCGGAAACCGCAAATAGGCCAGTTGTTCCGGCGTTGTGGCAAACAGAAAATAGGACTGGTCTTTGCTCGGATCAGCGCCGCGCCCCAATGACAGCCGGCCATGTGCCGAAAAGCGTTGCACATAATGGCCAGTGGCCAGACAATCGGCGCCAAGATCGCGCGCTGTTGCCAGCAAATCAGTAAATTTTACCGTCTGGTTGCACCGCACACAGGGGATTGGCGTTTCGCCGCGCAGATAGCTGTCGGCAAAATCCTGCATCACCTGATCCTGAAAGCGGCTTTCATAATCCAGCACATAATGCGGGATGCCAAGACGCGCCGATACGCTGCGCGCATCATGTATATCAATACCCGCACAACAGGCACCTTTGGCCTGCACCGCCACACCATGATCATACAGCTGTAGGGTGATGCCAATGACCTCATAGCCCTGATCATGCAGCAACGCCGCGGTCACGGATGAGTCAACCCCGCCTGACATGGCCACGACAACGCGCGTGTCCGCCGGGGCTTTGGCAAAGCCCAGCGAATTCACCACATTGTCGCCAGCTGCAGCCATTTTGGATTTGGCAGTGTGCATCACGCGATTTCACCCTGTTGTTTTCGGCAGCCGCCTAGATATCTTCAGGAACAGCCACTTTCAGCCCGTCCAGATCATCAGACATCTCGATCTGACAGCCCAATCTTGATGTTTCACTCAGCCCAAAAGCCAGATCAAGCATATCGAGTTCATCTTCACCCGGTGCGCCGGTTTTTGGGAACCATGCCGCATCCACAATGACATGGCATGTCGCACAGGACAAGCAGCCGCCACAGGTGCCCTCGATACCCAGATTGGCATCGCGGCCAGCTTCCATGACGGTGGTGCCATTTTCAACAGCCACATTATGCTCGGTGCCATCTGGCGTTACAAAAATAATATTCGGCATGGTTTCACGCACTCCTGCTATTCATCACACATATCGGCAAGCGCGCTGTCCAGCGCACTGGCCCGGACGCCAGCTTTAAACAGCCAGCAATTTAGGTTAGGCATTCTGCTTGTATAGACGCAGAAACACATCTGCAAGTGTTTCAAAATCAGCCTGTTTTGTTGCCCAACCGCCAGACACCCGGATGGCATGCGCGGCGGCGTCGCCAACCCCCATTGCATCCAGCACATGGCTGCGTTGCACTTTGCCAGACGAACATGCGGCACCGGCACTTACCGCAACGCCGGCAATATCAAAAGCCATCACCATGGTTTCGGCCGCCTTTGGCCCGGCAGCGATACAGCTTGTGTTACCAAGCCGCCGGACTGATTGACCAAAAATTTGCGCCGCCGGTAAATTGCGTGTGATCTGCGTTTCAAACGCATCGCGCCAGCCGGCCATTCTGGCATAATGATCCGGATCATCGCTGGCCGCTTTGGCGGCGGCACCAAATCCGGCAATACCGATCAGATTTTCGGTGCCTGAACGTCGCCCCTGTTCCTGACCGCCACCTTTTAACAAGCTCGACAAGCCGAAACCGGGCCGCACCAGCAATGCCCCAACGCCACTTGGCCCACCAATTTTATGCGCGGACAGGCTGGCATATCCAATGCCCGATCCGGCAAAATCCATCGCTGTTTTGCCAAACGCCTGCACCATATCACTATGCAGCGTGATTTCTGCCCGCGCGGCAATTTCGGCAATGTCATCAAGCGGCTGCAACACCCCGGTTTCATTATTCGCCGCCATAACTGACAGCAGCGTTTGCCGGCGCGCCGCAACCGGCACAGCGTCAAGCTGACGTTTCAGGTCATCACAGTCAACGCGGCCATCGGCCAGCACTTTGACAAAGCTGATATGCGGGTGCGCGGCCCGCACCGAATCATGCTCAATCGGCGTTGTGATTATATGCGTATATTGGCTGAGAACCAGATTATTCGCTTCGGTGCCGCCACTGGTGAAGACCACCTCACTGGCGCTACATCCGGCAAGTCCGGCGACCGCTTGCCGGGCGTCCTCAACCCGCAAACGCGCCGCCCGCCCAAAGCCATGCACCGACGACGGGTTAGCCGGCGGCCCCATCGCATCCTGCATGGCGGCAATGGCCGCCGCACGCAACGGCGCCGTCGCATTATTATCAAGATAGAGTGGCGGCGCAGATGTCATTGATCCAGTCACATAATGGCTTAGCGCGGAGATTTGCCGCGACGTGGCGTCACTTTTGCCGCTGATTTTGCTGCGCTTGATGACACCGCTGCGTTGGCCAGTTGATCTTCAAGCGCGCTGAGGCGTGCCCGCTGGCTCTGCACCTCGTCAACAAGCGCCGCAATCGTGCGTTCACGCGGGTCGCTCTCGCGATCATCCGGCATTGCATAGGGGCTGAAATTTGTCGTTGGTTCGCTTGCCACTGTGGTTTTGGTCATTTGCCGGGCTGGCACGCCAACAACCGTGGCCCCTTCGGGCACATCTTTTGTCACCACTGAATTGCCACCGACCCGCGCACATTTATGCACGGTAATGGGCCCTAATATCTGTGCCCCAGCCCCGACGATGACATAGTCACCAAGTGTCGGATGCCGTTTGGAGGCACGCTGTTTGTCGGAGTCGACCGCCGGCATCACACCGCCCAATGTGACATCGTGATACAGGGTCACATCACGGCCAATTTCGGCAGTTTCACCAATCACCGTCCCCATGCCATGATCGACAAAAAACCCGGCACCAATTTTCGCCGCCGGATGAATTTCGATACCTGTCAACAGCCGCGCCAGTTGCATAATCAGACGGGCGATGAATTTTAATCCGAAATTCCAAATATGATGCGCCAGCCGATAGGCCAGCATCACCTGAAAACTAGGATATAAAAACACCACAGCCAGACGGTTGCTCGCCGCCGGGTCGCGCTCGAGAATGGCATTAAGATCACGACGAAGATTTGCAAACATTATAGAGCCTATTGGTTCGGATGGGCCAGCAGGGCTGTCGCCAGAATACTCGGTTGGAGCGCCTTGCCAAATCCGACTCACAAAATCCAAGGTCGTCATGGAATTTGGCAATCTACCAGCAAACAGGTGAAAGCTCGCTTGGCCTGTCTCTCATAATACGATATAAGCCATTTCTGCAACAGTACAAGATGATCGGAAAAAGATATGCCTGAGGTCATTATAAACGGTCCTGAAGGACGGCTTGAATGCCGGTATATGCCGAGCGAGGCAGCTGACGCCCCGACCGCACTTATCCTGCACCCGGAGCCGGACAAAGGCGGCACCATGAATAACCGGGTGACCTATGCGCTGTATAAGCATTTTCAGGCACGCGGCTTTGCCGTAATGCGGTTTAATTTCCGCGGCGTCGGGCGCAGCCAGGGCGAATATGATAGTGGCGAGGGTGAATTATCCGACGCCGCCACCGCGATGGACTGGCTACAGGCGCAAAACCCGGCGTCACGGCAATGTTGGATTGCCGGCTTTTCATTCGGCGCATGGATTGGTATGCAGCTGATGATGCGGCGGCCGGAAATTCATGGTTTCATCTCGGTGACACCGCCGGCAACAACGCATGATTTTTCTTTTCTGGCACCTTGCCCGGCCTCAGGTTTGATCATTAATGGTGAACATGACGAACAGGTGCCACCTGATGCCATCTATAAACTTGTCGATCGTCTCTCGATCCAGAAAGGCGTCAATATCGATATCGATATTGTGCCAGGTGCCAATCATTTTTTCACTGACCATCTGGAACCAATGATCGGGCAGGTTGCCGGATATCTTGATGCGGCGCTTGTCGATGGCGCGCTGACCGATCCGGATTTTGACCCGCTGGCATAATTTCGGCCGTAACGGACATAAGCGCAATGACCTATAAATCTGATCTGATCCAAATTTTCAGCGAGCGTGGCTATATCCATCAGGCAACTGATCTGGATGGCATTGACGGGCATGCCGCCGATAGCATTATGCCAACCTATATCGGCTTTGACTGCACCGCTGATAGTTTGCATGTCGGGTCACTGGTGCAGATCATGATGCTGCGCATTTTGCAGAAAGCTGGCCATAAGCCGATCGTGTTGATGGGCGGTGGCACAACAAAGGTCGGTGACCCATCAGGCAAAGACAGTGCCCGCCCGCTATTGTCGGATCAGGATATCGAAACCAACAAAAGCGGCATTAAAAAAGTATTCGAGAAATATCTGACATTCGGCGATGCCCCGGCGGATGCGCTGATGGTGGATAATGCTGACTGGCTTGATACGCTGCATTACATCAGGTTTTTACGCGACTTTGGCGCGCATTTTTCAATCAACCGCATGATGAGCATGGATTCGGTAAAATTACGACTTGATCGTGAACAGAATCTGTCATTTCTGGAGTTTAACTACGCCATTTTACAGGCCTATGATTTCCTTGAATTACGCCGACGCTACGGCTGCATGATGCAGCTTGGCGGATCAGATCAATGGGGCAACATTGTTACCGGCATTGATTTGACCCGGCGTGTCGATGGTCAGGAGGTGTTTGGCCTGACCTCGCCGCTGATCACCACAGCCTCTGGGGCGAAGATGGGTAAATCGGCGAATGGTGCGATCTGGCTGAACAAAGAGCGCCTGTCACCTTTTGATTTTTGGCAGTTCTGGCGGAATACCGAAGATGCCGATGTCGAGCGGTTTCTGGGCCTGTTTACCGAGCTGCCAATGGATGAAGTGCGTCGTCTTGGTGCCTTGCAAGGTGCCGAAATCAATCACGCCAAAATCATCCTGGCCAATCATGCGACGACCTTGTGCCACGGGGAAGCAGCGGCGGCGCAAGCCGAGGCGACCGCGCAGACAACATTTAGCGAAAAAGGCATGTCGGACGGGCTGCCACAGATTGAGATTGATCCGGCTGAGGCCGATAATTTGTCATTAATTGCCGCGCTGACGCTTGTCGGTTTTGCAAAATCCAATGGTGAAGCCCGTCGGTTGATCCGCGGTGGTGGGGCGCGGCTGAATGACAAAGCCATCGATGATGAAAACGCCAGCCTAAGCGGGGCAGATTTTGTTGATCGCAAGGCCAAAATATCGGCTGGCAAAAAACGTCACGCGCTCATTGTGCTTGCCTAGCCGGGCAGCACCTGGCTTTTGGTGACGAGAAGATCATAATCATAGAACTATTTGCATCGGGGAACTATTGGCATCGGGCTATTGCGATGTTTGCGGTATCGCTGTCTGAGGCGCGGCTTTGTTGGTCGCTTCGTCTTTGTCATCAAGTAACCGATTGCCCTCATTTTTGAGCCAGTTTGGACTCAATAAATCACGCAGCAAGCCGGGGGCCACCGATGCCGCATTGATCGATGTCTTCATATCGTCAGAGCGACCGGTGACGCGGAACTGCGTGGTGAAAATACCGCTCTTGTCTATGCCGGTCAAAACATTGCCAATCAGCGGCACTTCGCCGACGAATCTGCTGATTTGGCTGGCCGGCACCAGATTGCCGCTGACATCGACTTGCTTGGTCGCCCGGTCATAGACACCAAGCATATTGACAGCCACCGCATCACCACTGGCTTTCAGGGCTTTGATTTTGACCAATGCGCCGCGTGTTTCGAGCTCGGCCAGCCCAACTTTAAAACCCGTGCCGTCGCCCTCAACCAAAGCATAAAGACCGGCAAGGCTTAGCACCGAAAACGCCCGCACCGCGCGAGGCGCCTCAATCACCGCAAAATCCTCAATGTCGATGCGGGTGTTGTAGCTCTTGTAATCTTCGCTTTCAAAGATTGTTTCAAGCCGCACATCGCCGCCGCGCACCGTATCAGTGATATCAAGGCCAGATAGCATCCGGCCGCCATTTTTTGAGGTCAGAACAAGTGTTGGTTTACCGTCAGTGCTATCAACAAAATTAAAATTCGTTTCACCGCCGCCAATCAGCCCTATGCCCGCAATGGCGTCGTCACCCGCGCCAAAGGCAATGCCAAACTGGGCTTCGGTAATCAGCGGTTCACCGCGCACCAGCAAACTGCCGGAAAACTCGGCATTACCCGCACCATCAGCAGATCTGGCACCAACCAACTGCCCTGACAGGCTGATCTGATCATCAACAATGATCTGATCCGCGGTGAAATCAAAATTGATGGTTTCGCCACCACTGACGCCTTTATTGCGGCGCAGGGGCACCAGATCAATGATCTTGGCGCTGGCACCAACCTGCCAGGATTTGTCCTGATTGGACTCAATAATCAGATCCCGAATATCGTTACCGGGCCACGCGACCCGCTCAAAAAAACCAGCCTGCACCGCACCAGACGTATCAAACGCAACCTGACCCTGCGCCACCAGACTGCCAGCAACAATGTCAATATTATTGATGGCGGCCAATTCACCGCCGCGCAAATCAATGACCATGCTGGCCTGTCCGGCTTCGGCAGGTAATTTCGCCCAATTCAAAAGCGGCACATCTATCGAAACACCCGTCAGCGGGGCGGCAATTTGCAGTTCCGCCGTGTTGTTCGCCAGATCGCCTGTATATACCAGTTTACCGCCAAGCTGCCCTGCAAGCCGAAGCTGCAACCGGTCTGCCAGCAAATCGGCCAGTTCCGGCGATGGTGACGCCAAACCAATGGCGGTGACAGTTTCTTTTTCGCGGTCAAACTGCACACTGAATTCGCCGGGCGCGCCCATAATTGACGCCGTGCCACTGATGTCCGACCGGCTTTTGTCAAACGCCACAACAAGCTCGGCATCATCAATAAACACCCCACCCGGCAAATTGCTGAATGAACCATTGCTGATTGTGGCATCAAGTTTTTGAATGGCTTTTAGCGCGTTGATTTTTTCATCAAGAGGAAAGCGCGCCTGCAATATCAATTCGGCCTCGCCCGCCGCGACCATGTCAGAAATATCCAGATTGGCAACTGATGTCACCCCGGATGTTTTGGCATGATTGACGGCGTTGGTCAGCGCACCTTTCATGGCGATTGACAGGCTTGCCTGCCGTGCCGCCATGCCACCAGCATCGGGCTCATCAACGGGCGCAACAACGGGCGAAATTGTCACCTTGCCATGCTGGACAGCCATATCGCCAAATCGGGCATTGGTGATATTGGCAACAAAGGCGGCATTATCGATCGCCAGATCCGCACTGAGATTGGTGAAGGGTGGCGATTTTTCTGACCACCCAAGGGTAGTATCACGCAAGCTGAAATTGCCATTGATATGATGCAGATTTTGCTCTTTAGTGTGAGCATCATATCCGGTGCCAAAGGTTATCTCGGCATCACGAATGCGACCGGACGTCATATTTTGACGGATCCAACTTCTGGTGACGGGTGCCGCTTGTTCTGGCCATAACGCGGCGAATAAAGCCGCATCAAAATCATCCGTGTTCATTTGCGTTGTAGACGCGTTTAGCCTAAACTGATCGGTAAAATTGAGCTTTGCCGTCATAGCCAGCCTGCCATCACCGGCAAAATCAACTGTCGCATTCTCAACCACAGCTATGCCATCAGCAAATTCTGCTTGCAAATTTGCCGCCTTCACAATCACCGGTTTATCACGTCCGGCCAGCAGCACTGACCCGTCAGACACCGCGGCATCAAATTTCAGCGCATTAATTTTGCCCTGCGTCCCCATACGCACAGCAAGGCCGCCATCAACTGTGCCCACCGCGCGCTGATACTGATCGGTCGCAAAATTGACCCGCAACCCGGAAAATCGCCCATCAAAATCAAACTGCGATAATGTGAAAGCGCGGCTGGATGGGTTGATGCGCCCGGCCATTTGCACACTGCCCTCGGTCAGATAGCCACTATCAACATGCGTATCAAGCGCGCTTTTATAGTCTTTCGCAACAGCATCTGGCCAGTCTGCCAGAATGGACTGAAGCGAGACATTATCCGCCTGCAGGCGACCGGCGAATGCGATTGATGATGTGCCGATATCATTCACCGCACCAACAAAGCCAAAGCGGCGCCCATCGGCCATGGTGATATCAGACTTGGCAATATTGAGGGCATTTTGACTGCGCGCATACGTGCCAATCACCTGGGCTGAGGCAAATTCCGGCGCGCTCAGCCCACCAAATGTGCCAAATGTGCCATTTTGCAGCGTGATATCAGCTTCTAATAGCGCGATTTTTGAATCCTCGACATTCACACCAACATGCCCGGATAAGCTGCCAAGACGCTGTAAATCGGGTGAGACAAAATCTGTATAGGCGATAATGTCAGTCAGATTTAATTGCTGGGCGGTTAAATCGACGGCAAATCTGTCACCACCGGGCCAGCTTGTAAAAGTTGCGGTGAAATTCCCCGCGTCAGCGTCGGCATCGGTGTTGGCGTCGGCGGCACCAGCTTCAGTGTTGGCGTCTATGACATGTCGGCCTCGTAAACTGCCGGTCAGACTGCCAGTCGCCAGCGACTCAAAATCGAAATATAAATCGGCAAACCTGACCGGTGGCAGCACACCTGTTGCATCGCTCAATGTCATGCTGACTGCATCAATACCGATTTTGCGCATCGCCAGCCCGGTCGCCGATGCGCCCGATGCGTCCGGTACGTCTATATGACCAAGCAGCGGCGCCATGACCCTCATAATTTTCGGAAGATTCCAACCATTCGCTGTCTTCACAAGGTCAAGATCAAGGCCGCGCAACACCAGCTTTTCTGGTTGCCCGGTCAGCAGCGTCGCAAGGCCAAATTCGAATTCAGCAGACGGTATTTGCAGCGTGCTTTCCTGCAGCTGCATCTGGACGTCATAGGTTTTCAGGACCACTGGCCGCGAAGACCATTGCAGATCAAGCCCGGCGTCTGAAACGCGCACAACAATCTGGTCTGAAATCTTGTTGAGTTGGCGTTCAACCAGCGGCGATAATCCGCCAGCCTGCTGCACAAAAACAACGCTTGCAATCACCAGCACAAGCAAAGATGCCAGCATTGCACCGCCAAGATATGTCCAAAATCTGCGTGTTGCTATGAAACCCATTGCCGACACATTGCCGCCCTAAAAAACCACAAATCATTTCGTTCTTAACATGGCGCGCATCGCCTGTCTTGCAGTCTAAGCCATAATAACTATCTATTACACATGCTAAATTCATCTGCGCCGATGACATGCCATAAATCAGTGCATCGGCCCAACCATAAGAGGTTCTCATGCTTACCACCGGCGACACTGTTCCTGCCATTGACATTGCGACGGATACCGCGCGTTTTTCGTTAGCCCAACATGATGGCAAAAAGATGGTCATTTTCTTTTTTCCGCGGGCCGATACGTCCGGTTGCACAAAAGAGTCGATCCAATTTTCGGAACTTATCGAGGATTTTGCCGGCACCGGCACCGAAGTTATCGGCATTTCCAAGGACACGCCGCAAAAACAGGCTAAATTTCGCGCAAAATATGACCTGAAATGCCATCTTGGTGCCGACCATGAGACGGATATATGTGAACAATTTGGTGTGTGGGTCGAAAAATCAATGTATGGCAAAACCTATATGGGTATTCAGCGCGCCACCTTTGTCGTCGATAGCACCGGCCACATCGCCGCTGTCTGGCCAAAAGTCAAAGTCGATGGGCATGCCGCCGAAGTTCTCGAATTTGTCAAAGCCATGTAACCGATGCCGCTTCCCATTCCCTTGACAGCCAGCGTCGTCACCGCGCTGAACACAGCAGACCCGCATGAAAAAGCCCGGCTTACCCGCCAGCTGGTGGCCAGTTGGCGTGACGACAGTTCGGTTGAGCTTGGCGATACGCCGCCGCCAGCGCGTCCAGCCCGGCCAGCTAAGCCGGCACTGTTGCCACCCCGCGATGTGCCGCGCCGCCGTATCACAGCAAGCGACAGCGGGCGTATCGCTTTGTTGCATGCGATTGCCCATATCGAACTCAATGCCATTGATCTGGCGCTTGACATGGCGTGCCGATATATCGCGCAGGGTCTCCCCCGGGATTTTTATAGCGACTGGCTTGGCGTTGCCGATGATGAATCCAGACATTTTCTGATGCTGAGTGATCGGCTTGCGGCGCTGGGCGCATCCTATGGTGATTTGCCGGCGCATGACGGGCTCTGGCAGGCGGCTGACGCCACCAAAAATGATCTGCTGGCACGCTTAGCGATTGCGCCGCTGGTGCTTGAAGCGCGCGGTCTGGATGTCACACCTGCAATGATTGATAAATTGACCAGCGTTGGAGATGACGACAGCGCCGCCGCCCTCACCATCATTATGACCGACGAGGTTGGGCATGTGGCGGTTGGCAAACGTTGGTTTGATTTTGTCTGCGGCCTTAACCGGCTCGACCCGGTCAGCAGTTGGCATAAGCTGGTGACGCACTATTTCCATGGCGA
>ERZ802819.660-NODE-660-length-22693-cov-13.0027_pt1 | contig 22693 bp, 25 predicted proteins | sample MGYA00345647_ERZ802819 | MGnify/ENA primary metagenome ERZ802819 (study PRJEB30503, sample SAMEA104212355) | marine metagenome | biome: Westerlies Biome; feature: [SRF] surface water layer (ENVO:00010504) within the epipelagic zone...; material: water...
AAAATCGGGAGCAACAAGATATGTTTCACCGCTTACCCCGAGACCATCTTCTTGCAGATAAGTTTGAAATTTACCGTTTTGGCGCCCGGAGGCGCTGAACTCAGGTGTTAAACAAAAAATGCAAGACGTCGCCGTCTTTTACAATATAGCTTTTGCCCTCCGCGCGCATTTTACCAGCCTCTTTGGCCGGCTGTTCACCACCAAGCGTGACGAAATCATTATAGGCAATGGTTTCCGACCGGATAAACCCACGCTCAAAATCACCGTGGATTACGCCCGCGGCCTGTGGCGCCAAGGTCCCGTTGCGAATTGTCCACGCCCGCGCCTCTTTCGGACCAACGGTAAAATATGTCTCAAGTTCCAACAGCGCATAGCCAGCGCGAATCAATCGATCCAAACCCGCCTCTTCCAGACCCATTTCTGACAGGAACATTTCGGCCTCTTCGGCATCTAACTGGCTGATCTCTTCTTCGATCTGGGCGCTGATCACCACATGGCCAGCCTGTTGTTCAGCCGCCATTCTTGCAACTTTTTCGGAAAATTCATTGCCGGTGGCGGCATTCGCCTCGTCGACATTACATACATATAGGATTGGTTTCGCGGTCAATAATTGCAAGAGCTTCCAAGCTTTGGCGTCCTCATCATCAATTGTAAGGCTGCGCGCGGGTTGACCGTCCTCCAACACAGCCAGCGCTGCGCGTAACAGACGATCCTGCTGGGATGCTTCCTTGTCACCACCCTTTATTTTGCGCACCAACCCCTGCAAGCGCTTTTCGATGCTTTCAATATCTGCCAACATTAATTCTGTCTCAATCGTCTCAGAATCAGAAAGCGGATCCACCCGACCATCCACATGGGTGACGTCACCATCTTCGAAACAACGCAACACATGGGCAATCGCATCAACTTCACGGATATTGGCTAGAAACTGATTGCCCAACCCCTCACCTTTGCTTGCCCCTTTGACCAGACCGGCAATATCGACAAAGGTCATGCGCGTGGGAATGATCTGCTTCGAGCTGGCAATCGCTGCCAACTTGTCCAGCCGTTTATCGGGAACGGGCACCTCGCCAACATTTGGCTCGATGGTACAGAACGGAAAATTTGCTGCCTGCGCCGCAGCAGTTCTGGTAAGCGCATTGAACAGCGTCGACTTGCCCACATTGGGCATGCCCACGATTCCCATTTTAAAACCCATCTCACCACTCCTTTTGCTTGTCGCCGCTTCTATGCAGTGTTCCCTCACAGTGCAAGCCAGCGATGTTCGAAGGCCCCACTCCCAAGGTAAATGCATCAAAATTTTATTTTTATGGCAGGCATTGTCCCAAGAGCCATTGATTTTCGCAGCCCTTTTCGTCACATCAGGTCGGGACCACATAAAGGAGCCTGACATGACCCGCATCGACGCCAAGTTTTCTGCACTAGCCGCAGCCGGAAAAAAAGCCTTCGTGTCTTATGTTATGGCCGGTGATCCCGATTACGATACATCCTTGGCTTTGGTCAAAGGATTGCCAGCAGCCGGTGTAGATATCATTGAACTGGGCCTGCCCTTCACCGACCCCATGGCCGACGGCCCGACCATCCAATTGGCTGGCCAACGGGCCTTGTCTGCGGGCATGACACTTGAGCGCACGCTCGAAATGGCCCGCGCATTCCGCGAAACGGATGACACCACACCAATTGTGCTGATGGGATATTACAATCCGATCTATTGCCGAGGGGTCGATAGATTTCTGGCTGATGCCAAAACCGCCGGAATTGACGGCTTAATTATTGTCGACCTGCCACCTGAAGAGGACGATGAACTGTGTGTTCCCGCACAGGAAGCTGGTTTGAACTTTATTCGTTTGGCCACTCCAACCACCGATGATAAACGTCTGCCTAAAGTGCTCGAAAACACGTCGGGCTTTGTATATTACGTCTCAATCACCGGCATCACTGGCGCAGCCGCGCCGCAAGCTGCCGATGTTGCCCCCGAGGTGGCGCGGATCAAGTCACAGACAGATCTACCCGTTATTGTCGGCTTTGGCATTCGTACGCCCGAGGCGTCACAGGCGATTGCGGCGATTGCCGACGGTGCGGTGGTGGGTTCGGCAATCGTGTCCGAGATGGCAGCCGGAAAGCCGGTCCCAGAAGTTTTGGCGTTTGTCAAATCACTCGCAGACGGCGCTCATAGCGCCTGATCAACTCTCAGTTAGTGGCCTGCGCCGCAGAATTTGAACCGGGCTATAGCACGCCACCGCCTTGTCGTTCTGATTGAGCACCTCGTAACGGATCGTCACGAGGCCGCGATCTGGCTTTGAGCCGGACAGCCGCGCCGACACCACCTCAGCCCTGACCCTTAGGCCATCGCCTGGCCGCACCGGTGTCATCCAACGCACAGCATCCATCCCCGGGGACCCCATAGAACATGCCTCAAACAAGCCGGTGTCAATCGTTAATCTAAAAGCCACCATCAGCGTTTGAAAGCCACTGGCGATAATTCCACCAAAGGGGGAGGCTTGTGCTGCCGCCTCATCGATATGAAAAGGCTGTGGATCCCACAACTGGGCAAAACCGATGATATCGGCCCGTGACAGCTGCCGCGTGGCCGTCTCAAACTGAAACCCTACCGGAAAGTCTTCGTAGTACATCGCCCGCTACTCCTTGATGGGTAAATGCTTCTGCGCTTCTTTCCTGGCGAATGGTTTCATTTCTTTGGCGTTATTGGCCAAAAAATATTCCACGCGTTCCGGATCATGCTTGCCCAGATCTCGCAGCCATCCTGCCACCGATTTTTGAATAATCCAGTTCTCATCGCGCACATAGCGCACGGCCCAGCCCAATACCCGTTGCCGGATTTCAAGATCTTGCGGTTTGGGGTGGTTTTGTTTGGTCCAAGGCAGAGTGATCACCATCGCCGCGCGACGGGTCCAGTGATGCGTAGATGCGGTCCAAGCCTCAACATTTTCGATCCGGGACGGGTCGGCGATCAAGCGCTTTTGTCCCGCCAAACAAACCTGATCGGCAATCGCCCAGCTATCAAACTCTGGCACCCATTTTGAAATCAAAGCCCAGACTGCATCGTCCGGCTTGATCCGAGCCTGCGTCAATAGCTTTGCGGCCGCAATCCGCGCCTCGAAAATATTGGTTTTCCACAGCGCCTCAGCCAATGCCACCCGCGTCTCAACCGGCAGCTTCTGACGCCAGCTCTGGCTCAAATCGTTCAGCGCAACATTGGGAATACCAAGGTAATCGCGCGGAACCTTATGATATGCCGCCAGACCTGCCGCGCGTTCAGGATCACCCAGTTGCGTCAAATCCGCCAGTGCTTCCGCCAAATTCATGCAAAACCCTTTATGTCTTTTACGGACCAGCACGGCCACAACCGAAAAACAGCCTTAGACCGCGCAGACAGGCTGGTCCAGTGCCTTTTACTTGGAAGCGCATACAAATAATGCATTGCCCACACCGCGATAGACCATTACCCATCTTATTCTGTGAATGTCTAATGGAGGATCCAAATGCCGGTTATCACTAATATTGATGATCTAAAGCGCATCTATCAGCGTCGGGTGCCACAGATGTTCTATGATTACGCCGAATCTGGCAGTTGGTCCGAGCAAACCTTTCGCGACAATGTAACAGATTTTGATCAGTTGCGTCTGCGCCAACGTGTGGCAGTCGATATGAGCGGTCGCAGCACTGCAAGCGCGATGATCGGTGAAAGCGTTGCCATGCCAGTGGCGCTCGCTCCGGTCGGGTTGACCGGCATGCAATCCGCAGATGGTGAGATCAAAGCTGCTCAGGCCGCAGCAGACTTTGGCGTTCCCTTCACGCTGTCAACGATGTCAATTTGCTCGATCGAAGACGTTGCCGCCGAAACCAGTGCTCCGTTCTGGATGCAACTCTACATGCTGAAAGATACAGATTTTAACAGTCGTCTGATTGCTCGGGCTAAGGCCGCTAACTGCTCAGCCTTGATGCTGACCCTCGATCTGCAGATATTGGGACAGCGCCATAAAGATATTCGTAATGGTCTATCGGCACCACCCAAGTTGACGGCCAAAACTCTGGCCAATCTGGCAACCAAATGGGGCTGGGGCCTGCAGATGCTGGGAACACAACGGCGGTTTTTTGGCAATATTGTCGGGCATGCCAAAGGCGTGAGCGATCCCGCCAGCCTCTCGACTTGGACGGCTGAGCAATTCGACCCCTCGCTTGATTGGGAAAAAGTCGCCCGTGTCGTAAAGGAATGGGACGGGAAGGTAATTCTCAAAGGTATTATGGATGTCAGAGATGCGCAGATGGCGCTCAAGGTCGGGGCAGACGCGATCGTCGTCTCGAACCATGGCGGTCGGCAATTGGATGGGGCGTTGAGTTCCATTAAGGCGCTGCCTGCAATCATCGACGCCGTCGGGGATCAGATAGAGGTTCATATGGACGGGGGCATCCGCTCGGGTCAAGACGTGCTCAAAGCCCTCGCTCTGGGTGCAAAGGGCACCTATATCGGGCGCTCTTTTGTCTATGGGCTGGGGGCTATGGGACAGGCCGGCGTGACCCGCGCCCTCGAGGTGATTCACAAAGAGCTCGATGTCTCAATGGCGCTCTGCGGCCACCGACATATCGAACAATTATCGCGCGACACATTGTTAATCCCGAAAGATTTTCAAGGCGACTGGGCTTAAGGCCCTGTGCCGTGCCCCGCATGGGGATTTATTGCTTTTCATGCCTGCCAGACTGGGCTATACGCGCCTCTTCACGCGGACATACAGCCTTGGAGGATGTCCGCCCTAACATTGGAGACAAATTATGGCTGGAGAAATTCCTGACCTTCACGCCCAGGAACGCACGGGGACAGGCAAGGGCGCCGCTCGTCAAGCACGTCGCGATGGCTTGGTTCCGGGTATCGTTTATGGCGGCGGCAGCGATCCGCTGGCGATCAATATTCCGTTTAACGTCCTGCTCAAGCGCCTGAAACAGGGCCGCTTCTTATCGACTTTGTTCAACCTCAAGGTCGAAGGCCAAGAGGACGTGCGAGTGATTTGCCGCAACGTTCAACGCGATGTTCTCAAAGATCTGCCAACCCACCTCGACCTGATGCGTCTGCGGCGGAGCTCAAAAGTCAACCTGTTTATTCCGGTTGAGTTTGTGAACGAAGACGAGGCCCCCGGTATGAAGAAGGGCGGCGTCTTGACCATCGTCCGTCAAGAAGTAGAATTGCGGGTCACTGCAGGCGATATCCCAGAAAAATTGACCATCGATCTGGCTGGAAAAGATATCGGCGATACCCTCACGATTTCAGCCATTACGCTGCCCGCAGGATCAAAAGCCACGATTGATCGTGACTTTGTCATCGCCAATATATCAGCGCCATCGGGCTTGAAATCGGCAGGCATCGACGATGATGAACCCGAAGAAGAAGAAGGCGTCGACGAAGAATAAGTTGCGTCGTAATATTTGAATGGAAAACGGGGCTTTTTTAAGGCCCCGTTTTTTATTGCAAGTACTGGGCAGGGCGCTCATTGCTTGGAAAAATTGCAGGTTTAGTATACGCCTGTAAGACCGTTCACCCAAAGGTAACCCTTGATGCAAATTTTCGTAGGCCTTGGTAACCCCGGCAGTAAATATGCCAAAAACCGCCATAATATCGGCTTTATGGCGCTGGACGGTCTGGCAAGCGCCCACGGCTTTGCACCGTGGAAACAGAAATTTCAGGCCCAGATCAGCGAAGGCCTTTTGGGCCGTGAAAAAATTCTGTTGGTAAAGCCGCAGACATTTATGAACCTGTCTGGCCAAGCGGTGGGCGAAGCGGCTCGATTTTACAAAGCCACAGCGCAGGATGTCACTGTCTTCCACGATGAGCTTGATTTGGCGCCCGGCCGCTTGAAAGTCAAACAAGGTGGCGGCCATGCCGGTCATAATGGATTACGGTCAATGCACGCCCATATTGGCGAGGCTTACCGCCGGGTGCGCATGGGGATCGGCCATCCGGGACACAAAGATCTGGTAGCACGTTATGTACTGCATGATTTTGCCAAAGTAGATGAGACATGGCTGGAGGATCTACTGCACGGTCTGTGCGATGGTGCGGCCGATCTCGCCGCCGGTGACGCGGGGCGGTTTATGAATGCCGTGGCCCTGCGCACGTCACCCCCGCGTCCCTCGACCGGGAAAAGGGCCCCGGCGGACAAACAGTCAAAACAAAAAACCACTGGCCCAGAACACCCCAATGCTAAAGGCGGTCAAAGGCAATCACAGACCAACACTGATCACAAAGACCGCATCTTAAATGATCCCTCACAGGCTGATACCGGAAGCGCAGAAACTGGACAAAAAAATCGTTCTGCTTTAGAAAGGCTTATGGATAAATTTAAGTGACCCGCTTGGCCGCGGCATTTTTAGAGCAGGCCTCTCATTGTGATAAACTAGGCTCTGCCTTCATGGCGCGTTTGCTGCGTCTTGTGGCGCAACATTGGCCCATTGAGGGCGCACTGGCGCAACGCTTGGAGGCTTGGCCAGGCGATATTGGGCCCAAAGGCGCCTCGCTGCCACTGCGCCTTGCAAGCGCACTGCACGCGCTGGTGCTGAACGGGCAATCAGCACAGTTGCGGAGCGCCTATCCGCCCCATCACACCAACGACGATCAGCTAATCAAAGCAGTCCGGACCACGCTGACCCGCCACGGCAGATTTATAGAAAACTGGCTCACTTATCCGCCCCAAACCAACGAAGTCGCCCGCAGCGCAGGGCTTATTCCAGCCGCAATGTGGCTACAACACCAATACAAGTTGCCGATTTTTCTGTCAGAACTTGGGGCCAGTGCGGGGCTGAACCTTGGCTTTGACCGCTTTGCGCTGACCGTGCCCGGGCACCGTTTTGGACCCGATCAGCCGATTCTGGATTTAGCACCAGATTGGTACGGCCCTGTGCCAACCGGGCTTTGGCCGCATATCGCCGAACGGGGCGGTGTCGATCTCAACCCGCTTGATCCAACCAAACCCGAAGACGCAACCCGCTTAATCGCCTATCAATGGCCCGATCAGCCAGAGCGCATCGCCCGCACCCGCGCCGCGATCGCTCACCACAGTGCTAATGTTGACACCGGTGATGCGATAGACTGGCTCGCGCACCGCCTGAAGCTGCCGCGCGATGGCCACCTGCACCTGATTTACCACACCATCGCCTGGCAGTATTTTCCACCCGAACAACAAGCACGAGGTCGGGCACTCTTGGCCCATGCCGGGGCACAGGCAACAAAGCAAACACCACTTGCCTGGCTTTCGATAGAGGCCGACGCAAGTGATCAACAAGGAGCTGCGATAACACTGCAGCTGTGGCCTGCCAACGTCATATTTGACCTTGGAAGAGCAGATTTTCACGGCCGGTGGATAGACTGGATCCCGCCCAAATAACTGATGGCCTGCACCATAAAGCCAAAACGTGGTTGACCAAAATCTGGGCCGACTTCAGACCATGTGCCCAGACTGGCCATTGACGGACAGATAAAAGCCTGTTTTGAGTTTACCCAAACAATCCACAGCGTCATCCGACCTGCGCCCTGAAAACGGACCTTTCCTTATGATTGAAAAAGACCCTTCCGTGAATGTGTTCGGTGACCCGATCATGACCTGTTCAACCCAGCCTGTAACCGGTTTTTTCCGCGATGGGTGTTGCAATACTTGCGCGGAAGATCACGGAAGTCATACGGTCTGCGCGATTATGACCGCCGAATTTCTGGCCTATTCAAAATATGTCGGAAATGATCTTTCGACGTCGCGGCCTGAATACGGGTTCATCGGGTTGAACCCCGGTGATGCCTGGTGCCTTTGCGCCAGCCGGTTTCTTCAGGCCCATGACGAAGGCTGTGCTCCAAAGGTCAATATCCAAGCCACGCATAAAAGCGCGTTGGACATTGTCTCGATTGAAATCCTGGAAAAACATGCGGTTGGCACGCATTAGACGCCCCAGCCACCACCACAAAGCGCAAGGGTGGCTATCCCATGTCAAAGCCCAGATGTTGCGCGACCGTAAAGATGTCCTTATCGCCGCGCCCACACATATTCATGCAGATGATGTGATCGGCTGGTAATGTCGGAGCCATTTTCATCACATGAGCCAAGGCGTGGCTTGGCTCAAGTGCGGGGATAATGCCCTCCAGCTCGCAACACAGTTGAAACGCCTCAAGCGCCTCTTTATCGGTGATGCTAACATATTGCGCGCGGCCAATATCGTGCAACCAGGCATGTTCCGGCCCAATACCGGGATAATCCAGACCAGCTGAGATGCTGAAACCTTCGAGAATTTGTCCGTCGTCATCCTGTAACAGATAGGTGCGATTGCCGTGCAACACCCCAGGGCGCCCCCCCGTCAGCGAGGCGCAATGTTCCATCTTGGCGTTCACACCCTTGCCTCCGGCCTCAACGCCGACAATACCAACCTCTTTGTCATCCAAAAACGGATAAAACAGCCCCATTGCGTTTGATCCGCCACCGATCGCTGCAATCAGCGTATCGGGAAGGCGGCCTTCGGCCACCATCATCTGTTCTTTGGCTTCCTTGCCAATGATGGCTTGGAAATCACGTACCATCGCGGGATAGGGATGCGGGCCCGCCACGGTGCCAATACAATAAAATGTATCGCGCACATTGGTCACCCAATCGCGCAGCGCATCATTCATCGCATCTTTGAGGGTACCGCGACCCGAGGTTACGGGAATCACTTCAGCGCCGAGCAGTTTCATCCGAAAGACGTTTGGCGCCTGACGCTCCACATCATGGGCGCCCATATAGACCACGCATTGCAGGCCAAACTTGGCGCAGACCGTCGCGGTTGCAACGCCATGCTGCCCAGCGCCTGTTTCAGCAATAATACGCGATTTCCCCATTCTTCGCGCCAGAATAATTTGTCCCAGCACGTTGTTGATTTTATGCGCACCCGTGTGGTTCAACTCGTCGCGTTTCATATAGATTTTCGCACCGCCCAAGTGCTGGGTCAACCGTTCCGAAAAATATAGCGGGCTTGGCCGGCCAACATAATGGGTCCAAAGATGGTGCATCTCGGCCCAGAAAGTCTCGTCGGTCTTGGCAATTTCATACTGCTGTTCCAACTCCAGAATCAACGGCATCAAGGTCTCGGAAACGAAACGACCGCCGAAATCACCAAAACGGCCCTTGTCATCGGGACCATTCATAAAGCTGTTGAAAAGATCGTCTGCCATCTGAAATCCTTATCGCTGCTGTGTCACTTGAAATATGGCGCAACGCGCGAAATTTCCAGTCATAAATTCACATCGTCTCTATCGGCGTCTCTATCGGGTGACACTGTGCCGCGGCCATAAAGGCCGACATCAGGCCTGCCCCCTTCACGCCAGGTGCGGTCTCAACGCCTGAGCTGACGTCCAATTGGCGCGCGCCGGTCATTTGCACCGCAGCCGGAACCGTCTCGGGGGTCAAACCGCCAGCCAGCATCCATGGCAGCGGCCACTCACGGCCAGCAATCAACCGCCAGTCAAACGCCAAACCGTTGCCACCGGGCAAAATACCCTGTCTGGGGGGCTTTGCATCAATCAAAAGCTGATCACAGACCGCCGCATAATCGCTGATCTTGGTCAGATCATCGGCCTTTTCCAGCCCAACAGCTTTCATCACTGGCAGGCCGTAACGGGCCTTGATCTCTGTCACACGTGCGGGTGTTTCATGGCCGTGTAGCTGAAGCATGTCCAAGGGCACATTTTTAGTGAGTTGATCCAGAAATGCGTCTGTCGCATTAACTGTCAAAGCAACTTTTACAATGCCGGCAGGGGTGTCTTGGGCAAGAGTGCGAGCCTGTTCAATCGACAGGTGGCGCGGAGATTTTGGAAAAAATACGAACCCAACATAGGCCGCCCCGGCCCGGGCCGCGGCCTGCACGGCATCAGGCGTGGTTAAACCGCAGAATTTTACTTTGATCACCTATCTCGCCTCACCTTAATTTGCGCGGTCCAGAAGGGCCAAAACCTCATCCTTTTCGTCGTATTTTTCAACCTGAAGCTTGCGCACTTGACGCTGAAGTTTATTGACCTCGCGGGCACTGCGGTGGCCCTCGGCGCGCAGTTTATATTCCCGCAACCATTCCCAGCAAAAACCGATAAACAAGCCGGCCACTATGCCACTAAAAATGACCACGAACAGCGGTATCTGGATCGATAGATTCAGCCCGAACAACGCACCTAGCTCCGCGGGCAGAAGCGTGAGTGTCACAACACCTCTGTTGGCGATTGCAACCGTAATAAGAACAATCCCAAGCAGGCCTAAAAATCCATATCGCAAATAGCGCATGGTTTATCTTCCGTTTAAACGATCCCGTAGGAGTTTACCGGTCTTGAAAAACGGCACATGCTTTTCCGCAACTGCAACCGAGGCCCCAGTACGCGGGTTACGCCCAACTCTGGAATCCCGCTTTTTCACAGAAAAGGCCCCAAACCCCCGCAACTCTACGCGATCACCTCGCGCCATAGTCTCGGTGATCTCATCAAAAATCGTGTTTACGATACGCTCTACGTCACGCTGAAAAAGATGCGGGTTTTCATCCGCCAATTTTTGGATCAATTCAGATCGTATCATTTAGACTTTCTCCCCAAGACTGCGCAGCGAAAAGACACTTCTTTTTCATATTTTTAATCGCCCGCTATTCCAACATGAAAATTTTAAACCACGCATCCGCGCCAAATATTTGACACCAAAGACGTGTCACATTTTTGTTTATCTTAATTCACACTTTAAATCAACAACACGACGGCGCAAACCAAACAGAGTTTTTGCAACAACAACAACAACAAAAGCCCCGCAAACTGCTCTGCGGGGCTTTTTCAATGCATTTTACCACGTCCTAGGTGTTGTCGCCTTTCAGCGCTGCACCCAGAATATCACCAAGAGACGCACCCGAGTCGGACGAGCCATACTGTTCCACGGCCTCTTTCTCTTCTGCAATTTCACGCGCTTTAATCGACAGACCCAAGCGGCGCGTTTTGCTGTCGATATTGGTGACCCGCACATCCAGCTTGTCCCCTACCGAGAAACGATCCGGACGCTGTTCTGCGCGATCACGCGACAGGTCGGAACGTCGGATGAAGGATTTCATGCCCTCATACTCAACTTCAATACCGCCATCTTCGATAGAGGTCACATTAACCGTGACGATTGAGCCACGCTTAACACTTCCAGTCGCTTCGGCAAACTTATCGCCACCCATGGATTTAATCGATAGCGAAATGCGCTCTTTCTCAACGTCTACTTCCGACACGACGGCTTGAACTAAGTCGCCTTTGCGGAAGTTCTGAATCGCGTCTTCACCACGTTCGTCCCAACTGATGTCGCTCATGTGAACCATGCCATCGATATCACCCGGAAGGCCAACAAAAAGGCCAAACTCGGTGATATTTTTGACTTCACCTTCTACTTCGGTTCCTTCGGGATGGGTCTCGGCAAACACTTCCCAAGGGTTGCGAATGGTTTGTTTCAGACCCAGTGAAACACGCCGTTTCACGCCGTCAATCTCAAGCACCATAACCTCAACTTCTTGGCTGGTGGACACGATCTTGCCAGGGTGGACGTTCTTTTTGGTCCAAGACATTTCCGAGACGTGTACAAGGCCTTCGACGCCGGCTTCCAGTTCAACAAAAGCACCATAATCGGTGATATTGGTGACCCGACCCATGTGCACGGATTCCAGTGGGTACTTGCCCGCAACCAAGTTCCATGGATCTTCTTGCAGCTGTTTCATACCCAGAGAAATACGGTGGGTTTCTTTGTTGATCTTGATAACCTGCACTTTGATCGTCTCACCGATCGTCAACACCTCGGACGGGTGGTTAATTCGGCGCCAGGCCATGTCCGTGACGTGCAATAGCCCGTCTACACCGCCAAGATCGACAAATGCACCATATTCGGTGATGTTTTTGACAACGCCGTCCACAGACATGCCTTCGGTCAAATTGCCGATCACTTCGGCGCGCTGCTCGGCGCGGCTCTCTTCGAGGATCGCACGGCGCGACACCACAATATTTCCACGACGGCGGTCCATTTTAAGGATTTGGAAAGGTTGCTTAAGCCCCATCAGTGGGCCAGCATCCCGCACAGGACGCACGTCAACCTGAGAGCCGGGCAAAAACGCAACTGCGCCGCCAAGATCAACTGTAAAGCCGCCTTTAACACGGCCAAAGATTGCGCCATCGACCCGAGCCTCGTCCGAATAAGCTTTCTCAAGGCGATCCCAAGCCTCTTCACGGCGCGCCATTTCCCTTGAAATGACCGCTTCGCCCTTAGAGTTCTCGACCTGACGCAAGAAGACTTCTACGCTGTCTCCTACCGACACTTCTGCCGCTTCACCAGGATTTGCAAATTCTTTGATATCAACGCGGCCTTCCATTTTATAGCCGACGTCGATGATGGCTTGTCCCGCTTCGATCGCGATAACTTTGCCGGTGACAACAGACCCCTCTTCGGGTGTGTCTATTTCGAAGCTTTCGTTCAGGAGGGCTTCGAATTCCTCCATAGATGTGTTTTGAGCCATGAGGTCTCTGGTTTCCTATTCGTTTATGTTTCTGGCCGTGCGGTTGTCTCCGCCGGTCTTGCAAGTTGGTCTTAGGTTTACATCAAAACAAACGGGGCCGGAATATCCGACCCTGTAAGCTTTTTTCAGCTTTAGCGCTGCGCGCCTCTTCGACACGCCGTGCATACAGATTTAACCAGTCATATTCAAGGGTAAGTACACGAGACAATGCACTGTACCCCACTGAAGCGCCATTTCGTCAAAATGCCACTCAGTGAGGGATCAAAAACTCCGTGATCATCTGACAGTAATTATCCAGAGGCACCTGAGTTTCGAGGCATATCCGCGCATTTAGCGAACCCGTCCGAAGGTTCTTCTTTAAGACCTAGGTATATGGTTGCGAATGAAATCCAACACTAATTATTGTGTCATAAAACCGGCCCACTTCCACAAGGCATCCCATGGAAAGATCACACACGCTCACCCTGCATTCGAAACAATCACGACGTCAACTCTGCGATTTTGAGCACGTCCCTCAGATGTCAGGTTTGAAGCAAGGGGGTCTTGCTCACCCCGGCCATAAGCCTGAATGCGCGAATTGGATATTCCAGAATCGACCAGCACGCTTTCCACGCTGTAGGCGCGACGATTCGAAAGATCGCGATTATAGCTGGCGTCCCCGACATTGTCCGTGTGTCCAATGATGCTGACAGAGGATTTGGGATAGGCCTGCAAATTGCCCGCAAGGGCCTGCAAATCACGACGCAGATCGGCACGCACCGCCGTACTATCTGTCGCAAACAAAATATCCTGAGGCAAAGTCACGATCAAACGGTCTCCTGTGTTGACAATTTGCACGTCACGATTGTCCAGATCCCGGCGTAAATCTGCCTCTTGTCGATCCAGCAAAGTGCCCGCCAATGCCCCCAAGCCCGCACCGATAATGGCCGCCTTTACGACTTTACCAGGCCGTTCGTCAGAATTATCGGCCGATACCAAACCAACAGCCGCACCCATCATCGTCCCAATAAGCGCCCCTTGTTTAGTATGCTCACGCGAGTCGTCTCCAGTCAAACGTGCCGGCTGCATACAGGCGGATAAAGCAAATAACACAGGGATAAGCGCAAAGTTACGTAAGTTAATATTCATTGTGAAGAAGCCTCAAATTTAATGCGATAGTCAAACTGAAATATACCCAGCGGAACATTAGCCCAATAGTGGGCAAATTGGAAGCGACGATGCAATATACAAACACCCAATAGATCTGATTTTAATTGCGCGACATCTCTACCGAGGTACTCCTATGCCTCTTGCCGCGCCGCCTCATAGGCCAGCATTGCGCGTTTTACCCGAAGCCCCCAATGATAACCACCCAACCCGCCAGATTTGCGCAGCGCCCTATGGCACGGTATCACCCAGCTGACCGGGTTGCGCCCAACCGCTGTGCCAACCGCGCGCACCGCTTTGGGGTGGCCAATCGCACTGGCAATTTGTGAATAGCTCGTCACAAAACCGCTGGGAATATGCATCAAAGCCTCCCAGACTTTGATCTGAAAAGGCGCCCCAATTAAGCTGAGTGGCGTCTCGCCCCGCGCCGAGAATGCCGCATCAACCCAGTCTGGCAGCTCCCCGGAAAGCCCTTCAGATTGCCGAGCCAACCGCCCACCGGCATAGGGTACATATCGCGCTGAGGGCCAGCGGGCCATCATATCACTCAACGCCTGCTCCCGACCGATTTCTTCCACAAAAGCCAGTCCGCACAGCCCGCGCTGCGTACCCATCGCAAGGGCCTCGCCAAACGGCGTGGCAAACCAACCCCATTGGATTGTCACATCATCCGCTTGGCGTGCAAACTCGCCCGGCGTCATCGCCTCCCAGCGCACAAACAGATCATGCAAACGCCCAGTCCCCGACAACCCAGAAAGATAAGCTGTCTCTAACAGGGTAAAGCGCGCGCTCAGTAAGGTTTTTGCATGGCTTAAAGCCAAATACTGCTGATATTTCTTGGGCGAAACCCCGACCCAATTGGAAAACAACCGTTGAAAATGCGCGACACTCATACCCATTTCCCGCGCCAAATTTTCCAGCGTTATCGCCCCATCGTGCTGATCGATAATATCAATAGCCCGTCGCATCAATTGATAGTGATACCCGGTGTCAGACTGTTGCATATGAAATCCCCGGCTATCCACTTAAACTGAAGAATAGGGTAAAAAGCCAGAAACTACGACCCGTTTCTTGCGCAAACGCACATCACAATAACCAAAGCTGATCGACCCAAACAGACATAAGCAGCTAAAGCCGCATGTGCAAAGCGCTGCTTGAAAATTTGAGCTCTCAATTGGCGGCACAATTGTGTTGACTATCAGCCTCAAGACCTCGATAGCTGCTGCGCCGGTAATCTTTGCGGCGAACAAACCAAGCGATTTACGTCCGATCAAAGCTGATCGCGACCCCATCAGGAGTCTGAGAATTATGTCAGCATATCAGGTTGTCGGCATTGGCAATGCCATCGTCGATGTGATCAGTCAAAGCAATGACAGCTTTTTAGAATTGATGGGCATACAAAAAGGCATCATGCAACTGGTAGAACGGGATCGAGGCGAGCTTCTTTACGGTGCTATGGAAAACCGCATCCAAACCCCCGGTGGATCCGTGGCCAACACCATTGCAGGGCTTGGAAAGCTTGGCCTTTCCACTGGTTTCATCGGCCGCGTACGTGCAGACGGTCTGGGCAATTTCTATGCAGAGGCCACAGCAGATGGCGGGACAGACTTTCTTAACCCACCAGTTGCGAGCGATGATTTACCCACCTCTCGCAGCATGATATTCGTCTCGCCAGATGGCGAACGTTCAATGAACACCTACCTCGGGATCAGTGCTGATTTAAGCCCCGATGATGTGCCACAAGCCCTTGTCGCGGATGCAGAGATTTTATTCCTTGAGGGCTATCTTTTTGATAAGCCCGCAGGAAAACAGGCGTTCAAAACAGCGGCGCTGGCTTGCAAAAGCGGCGGCGGGGCCGCAGGGATTTCGCTGTCTGACCCGTTCTGCGTCGACCGTCATCGCGTTGATTTTCGCACACTGGTCACCGAACTCGATTATGTCATCGGCAATCATGAAGAATGGCAATCCTTGTATCAGACCGAAAACCTGAACAGCGCCCTCCAACAGGCGGCGCAAGATTGTGCCCTTGTGGTTTGCACACGTGGTGCGGCGGGTGCAACGGTTATGACCGCGGAAAACCGGATAGATATTCCTGTCAAATCAATCAGAGCGATTGATTCCACCGGCGCCGGTGACCAGTTTGCGACCGGTTTTCTGTTTGGCCTCGCCACCGGCAAAGATCTGAAAACCTGTGGCCGGATGGGCTGTATCGCAGCCTCTGAGGTCATCGGCCATATCGGGCCGCGCCCAGAGGCCGATATTGCCCAGTTATTCGCCGCCGCTGGTCTTTAAACTCAAGCCACAGCCGTCGTCACTTGGTCAACTCGGCGTGGATTTCATCAAGATCCATCTCGGCCATCGGCATCACATTCGAGGGGTCGAAATAATCGTATTTGAACAGATAAAAATCGCGCCGGTACATTTCATACATCAGATGCATGGACAGATCATCAAAATAGTCAGCCACCGGATGCGCGCGCTTGGGACCGTGCACTTGTGACTGATTGAACCGCGGCACGTCAGCGAGGTCAACTGGATGTGTGGTCTTGACCCTGTCCAGCACCTGTTGCATGCCATTATCAAACCGTTCCACCCAAAAAATACTGTCGAACCGACCCCCATTCACCACCAGCGTCGACAGATGATCTGCAATCGACGACCAGTGAATATCGGGCGCCATCGGACGATGCCATTGCATGGTATCCCGGGCAAACAACAAAAACCGCCGGAATGATCGAACTTGGTCAAAAGCTTGTTTCCCATCCTCGCCCCCAACCTCAATATCAAAGTTTTTTATCAAAAACGGTACCAGCGTGTCGCGGTAACGGCCGCCACTTCTCTGCACACCACAAATTTTATCAAAAAAAGACGACAGGATCCGTTGATAGGGGTTGCGTACACAAGAAAACTTGTAAGCGTTGGGGTTCTCGACCGCGCGACTGATCAGCGGTTGGCTGTGCTCGAGCGCCCATTTATGAATTCCATGCCGGGCATCATGGATATCGCCGTCAAAAAATGTGCCATGCTCAGTGTAATACAATATCTGACCGATTGAGGAACAGGCCGCCTTGGGCACGACGCGATATAAAAGCTTTTCGCTCTCGGTCATCCAGATCCCGGGATAGGCCATGCCAAAAATACTCCGTAAAATATACTTTGTTATTTATGCGATGCAGTTTACAGAAAGAGGCTAAGAAAACAATCCGACGCTGTATATTCAACAGCATTTTAGCGAGACATTTCAACCCGACGCCGTGACCATTTAATGGATTGCCCGATGCCAAAAATTGCCTATCTTCTACTGTGCCATGAAGACCCAGACGCCATTATAGAGCAGGCGCGGTATCTGACAAAGTCCGGCAATTATATCGCCATACATTTTGACAGACGCAGCCCGACCGCCGCTTACCGAAAGATACGCAACGCATTGGCGGACATACCAAATGCGGCGCTTTGCCGAAAGAGGGTGAAATGTGCTTGGGGTGGTTGGAGCTTAGTTCAAGCAACGCTGAACATGCTGCGCACGGGTTTGGCTGTCTTTCCGGATGCCACCCATTTTTATTTGATTTCCGGAAGTTGCATGCCAATCAAACCCGCCGCCTACGCACATGATTTTCTCGGGCGCCGGAACGTGGATTATATTGAGAGCTTTGATTATTTTACCAGCACTTGGATTAAGCAGGGACAGCGCGAAGACAGATTGATTTATCGTCATTTTTTCAATCAACGCAAGCAATTATGGGCATTTGATACGTCGCTGGCACTCCAAAAGTGGCTTGGCTTGTCACGGGAAATTCCCAAAGATCTTCAAATGCAGATTGGCAGTCAATGGTGGTGCCTGCGGCGAAGCACTGTCGAAAAGATCCTCGTTTTTATCCGTCGACGATGGGATATAAAATGGTTTTTCAAAACCACCTGGATTCCCGATGAGACATTTTTCCAAACACTGGCACGCCACCTTGTCCCAGCGGTTCAGATTGAGACCCGCAGCCCAACATTTTTGATCTTTTCGGTCTATGGCCTGCCAGTGAGTTTTTATAATGACCACTATGATCTGTTGCGTGATCAGGAGTATTTGTTTGCCCGTAAAATCAGTCCGGACGCCACCGGTCTTAAATCACGGCTGACCGCATTATATCTGAGCCCTCCCCGCGATTTTCCAGTTTCGCATGACGGGCTGTATGTATATAATTTCACCACCCTTCAAGGGCGCCTCGGTCAGCGACACGGCCAGCAACACGGCGCGCGGTTCTGGGAACAACAAAGCTCAATCGGACAAAATCGAGAACTGCTGGTGGTGATCTGTCAAAGAAGGCAGGTGGCACAGCGCTTGGTCTCACAGATTAATAGGCTTACGGACATAAATGCTTTCGCCTATCTGTTCAATGACCCGACAGTGACCCTGCCGGATTTGGGCGGTATAGAAGACAGCTTAAGCAAGCGTAACAGGCACCGCAAAGCCTTGCTGAGACTGGTGTTCGACAGCACCCATGCGAACCGGATGATGATCTGTTTAGATCCAGAAGATATCGACCTCATCAAAGACTTTTGTGCCGAAAGCCCCTCTACGCGGTTGTTGCAAATCGACTGTGAACTCACCGATAGATATCTCACGGACCATGCTATAGCCCTAGACCTTATCGCCGCGAAAAGCCCCCAAGGTGCAGTACGCAGGTTATTGCCCCGCTTGCGTGCTAAAATCCTGCAGGACAGAGCGCACCTTGAACTGGCCGGTTTTGACAATCACTATCGCATTGCCGATCAGGCTGACATCAACGATACTGCGGACACACTCAGTCGATTTCTCGCCCTGCCTGCGCACACCCTACGGGCCGATGAGCTGGCCGAAGATTTGTTTTCTAACGAGGATGCTCATGTCTTATAGCTATGATAATCAGAATATTTTTGCCAAAATCCTCCGTGGCGAAATCCCCAATAACACCCTTTTGGAAACGGCACACAGCCTGGCGTTTCACGACATTCACCCGCAAGCACCAATCCATGTCTTGGTAATCCCCAAAGGCCCATACGTCACGTATGACCATTTTGCGCAAGCGGCCTCAGACGCCGAAATTCTTGATTTCACCCGTGCGATCGGCGAGGTCTGCCGCGTGACCGGCGTCCAACCCGGAGAGGACGGCAACGGATTTCGCGCGATAGCCAACGCCGGGGCGGATGGCGTGCAAGATGTGCCACATCTGCATGTTCATATCATGGGTGGTCGCAATATGGGCCGAATGGTGACCCAACAGTAACCCGGCATGGGACTTGCCCCAAACCAAGCGATTGCGCATAGTTATCAGGCAAGAGGTTCAGCCAACAGGAGCATACGTCCATGACGACACAAGAACCAGAGACAAAGCAGGTGGATAAATTGCGATTTGCATGCGATGGTGGCGAGGGGGCGCTGGGACATCCGCGTGTCTGGCTGCAAATTCCCCAACCGCAGAACTGGATTGAGTGCCCTTATTGCGACTGTAAATATATCCACAACGCAGATCACCTACAAACCTGAACTTGCGGTTTTTTGGTTCTGCTATCGCTTGACCGGTTCAAAGCCAAGCGACTTTGATAACGGCTCAAATACCACTCACAAAGTGAGCTGAAGTATACTTTACTGGCTTCGAGGCCCATTTAAATGCATGCGCCGCGCACCAAGCCCACACTCACAACCGGTGTGCTCAGGCATTTTCATTTCTTTGGGGCAAACAGGAAGAAAATGTTAATGATCCTTTTCTCCGCAAAAGAAACGCCCACAATGACAGGGTGTGTGCTTTGCAATAGACACAGGAGGCCCGGAAAAAATCTTGTTGATTTTCCATAATACGCGCTGCCAAAAGTACTTTTTCGGACCAGGATGGTTAGGCGATGAATTTTCGGCTTCCAGAAAGGTCATCTTCAGCTCCTGCTGCAGTCAATTTTACGACACTTCGCGGAAAAATGATGTGTCATAGACTGTAAAGCAAAAATGATGCCACCAACTCAAAACCGATAGAATCGCAGCAAGAACGCCCAAGGATACGCGAAAAAACAACCTGAGGCGGCACCCAGCAAATGATATGAGATGGGCGGAAAGCACCTAATTTTTCGTATTTTCAAGACAATTCCAGACTTGCCGTCAGGATGCTACAGCCTGTGTTTCAGGATTTATAATCGTTCTTGAACAGGAAATAAGCAGGCTAAAATTGATCGTTTATTACAGGACAAAACTGAAGGAACATTTATTTTATCGGTGTGAAAAATCCCTCAAATCCAGCTTGCAAATCCGTAGAAAGCGTGTTTATACCACGGCTCTGATAGAGGCTACGATTTGGTATGCAACGATGAACGTTACTGTTTGTTTTTAGCATGAAATATTGAAAACCTTCGGAACTACAGAGCGGCGGGTATGGTGAAATGGTATCATAAGAGCCTTCCAAGCTTAAGGTGCGGGTTCGATTCCCGCTACCCGCTCCAGTATTAATGTTACTTTATAAATCAATGACTTAAGAGAATTTCAGAGTGCTTATTATACCTAATTTATACCTAGATTCGTAATCATTTGCCAAAGATAAGTTTGACATGCGGGCGACTCTAATATCCGCCTCCAAACATCAACTATCCCGCCAACCCTATTGTTGACAAAACTTATCAGGTTAAAGGGCGTTCTTCTATCGACAGATTGGGACGACACTTCGCATCTTGGCGCACATAAGCTTCAGACCTCAATCGACAAAAGTACAGCTTGCGACACCAAAGAAAGCTCCAGAGACCAATGAGGCTTAGAGCCCCCCTCGTTTACTTTGATTACCCCCGACCCACCTGTGAATGCGGCGACAAACAAAGCCATAGCAGCAGTTGCTGTAGTTCTTCCCTGGTGCCTGGAGTCCCAAAAGCAAACTGCTGGCAGTCGACAGATTACCTAGGGCATGGGCGTCGATTGGCCGCTTATGGTCCACTAGAACTCCATGCATGATCATGGCAGCTCTGCTATCACGACGAAACCAAGTGACACTTCGGCAAGATGAGTGGCTTCGGACTAGACCTCAGACTCTTGAGTACCCACGCCCTGTCTACGAAAATACCACATCGGGTAAAACTTAAAAAGCTTCCGCAGCCAAGAGGACTTAGACAACTAATGATCCTCGCTTACCAAAGAGGTACTCTAGCTACGAGTTATAAGACGGTCTTCTGGCAATAGCATAGACCGAAGCCGCCCATTCCCTGAGTGTCGAAGCCATTTGTGTCGATATACCACTTATTCGTGGTAGTAGTATTCGCTGGACGTCTGAAACCGAGATGGCGACGAACCTTAGAAGATCCAGGGGATACACGGCGAACTTAGTTTCGTCTTTCTGCAGCAAAATCGAAGTTAACCAAGCTCCTCTTACCGGCGCCCTGCTATCGTAACTCCTCGGGTATCTTGCGGTCTTCTCGAGAGTGGGGAGATACGTCGCCAGCAAAGATGGTCTTGATTAGCCGAGGCTCAACCACGCCCCCGTCACTGGTAGTTATCGATGTTTTCCGATAGTATCTCTATACAGCTGGACCGGGAATGTACAATGATTTTAGATGCTTGCGAGAACTCTGATCCGTCATATGCGGATCGAAAGACCTTGACGGAAGTCCTGCATGATTGCGTCGAGCAGCCAAAGGCGGACTTGCATACCCCGAGATTCAAGGTCACCCTAGTTGATCACCCTTGCGGCTTTGGTAAAACCAACAGTTTGCTGGCTGTTATTAACGCGAAACCTGACCAGAAGTTCCTCATCGTCGTTAACACCTTAGACGAGGTGGACAGGGTTTTATCTGGTGTCAGCGAGGGCCTCATGTATGCGCCAAGAGACCCGAGTGAAGTAAATACCAACAAGAGCGAGCAGCTCGAAGCCATGCTCGTAGCCGAGAAATCCGTTGTCATTACGCACAAGCTTTATGAGAGGGCGGGCCGTCTTGCAGATGGCGGACTCCTACAGGATTACAGTGTCATTATCGATGAAGTGCCCAACGCCATAAGTACTTTGCAGAGCGTAAAACCTGGCTCTATGGAGGAATTTTATGTCGAGAGAGGATTCCTTTCGTTATCCCCCAGCGGAGAACTCAGGGTTACGCAGAAGTGGCAAGAGAACCATGAGCGGTATTCTGACACCCTTAAGGACTACATCTATAATGCCTCTTTGGGTCGCGGCCTTTTTTACGACGGCACGGGCAATCTAATTACATCAATACCAGTATCACTTTTTGACAGTGTTGGCTCGGCCACCGTTTTGACCTTCCTATCATCGGGGTCCCTATTGACCAAGTTCCTTGAGCAAAACAACGTCCGCTACAAAACCAAGAAAGTGCCAGGCGCACTTGAACGGTTTAAGACGCTGGCAAGGGAGCTCTTGTCGATTGAAACCATACCAGCACTGGAGAAAGTGCCCTATTCCTATTCAAAGCAAAACGCTTATTTGGTCTCATCCAAGGAAGCTAAAACAACAGCAACCGCTTTGAAAAACCTTCGGCAGCGGCGCCTTGCTGATATTGAGGCAGACAAGATCCTTTTGACCTGTAGCAAGGGCGCTTGGTATAAAAAGTCTCGTAGGGGAGAGATCGATGAAGCCAGACCCGGTGCCTTTGCGAAAGACAGCCGCCTATTCAATAAGGCAAACTGGATTCCGAACACAACGAGGGGTACTAACAAGTACAATCACTGCTCTCATCTAGTCTACCTTTACGACCAAAACGCAAACCCCGTGCTGATGAATTGGCTAAAGGTCAATGATCCGGGATTTCGAAAACATTATGCTTTGACTGAGATGATACAGTGGATATGGAGGTCGCAGATCCGCAATGGGCTTCCAGTCACTGTCTTTATGCCGTCAACGAAGATGCGATCGATCCTCGAGGACTGGCTGTCTGAAGATTGATGTCGTGCGCACTATCGCCTCGACTTACTGCTGTAGCAAGCTCAGGATGTTTTGCTTGGAGGCATTGGCCTGCGCCAGCATCGCAGTTGCGGCTTGGTTGAGGATCTGCAGCTTAGCCAATTGCGTGG
>ERZ802819.662-NODE-662-length-22679-cov-12.8419_pt1 | contig 22679 bp, 19 predicted proteins | sample MGYA00345647_ERZ802819 | MGnify/ENA primary metagenome ERZ802819 (study PRJEB30503, sample SAMEA104212355) | marine metagenome | biome: Westerlies Biome; feature: [SRF] surface water layer (ENVO:00010504) within the epipelagic zone...; material: water...
TTGGCTCCATGAAAAAAGGGGTTGGCGTTCCACAACTTGCTGAATTTCTGAGGGTTCAGGGCGGATTAGTCTAAAAGTGTCCCCCCCTGTAACCGGGTATATATTCCAACCTAGCAAAAATAGGTTTGAAAAAAAACTTTGTGATTAATAGTTGTTTCACTTAATTGTTGTAAATAGGATTTCACATTTATGATAATGGTTTTACGCATGCTATATCAAGGCTCTTTGCCAACATGAACTGTTACAGCGTCCATGATTGGCGGCCTCCAACAGATCTAAATAGCTCATTTACCCTGATACTCTAGCAAAGGAGGACATAATGACTGAATTATTTCAGGATAATGAAATGGATATGATTCACATTAAATGGTCAGATAATTCTGACAGCTCATATCCGTTTCTGTGGCTTCGTGAAAATGACCCTGCTGGGTTTCATAAAGATACAAATGAGCGAATGACGGACTTAACGTCAATACCGCTTGATATCACCCTAACAAAAGCATTTATCAAAGATGATGTTCTGATGTTAAATTGGAGTGATAGTGCGAATTCCACGAGATATAATCTGGACTGGTTGTATCATCACAAGCCAGGCAAAAGAGCATCTGACCCTGCGGCTATTAAAAAAAGATGTTGGCGTGGCGGTATGGGCACAGACAAACTACCAACCGCAAAAGCCAAGGAGTTGCTTGAGGATGATGATGCATTAGCGACATGGCTTGAAAATACGCAAAGTTTTGGATTGTCGTTAGTCACGGGACTAGATGCAAGACATGATGCTGGTATGGAGGTGGCAAAGCGAATAGGGTTTCTTCGCGAAACGAACTTTGGCACTACCTTTCAGGTGCAATCAAAACCTAATCCGAATAATTTGGCCTATACTGCAGTTGCCTTGCCGCCACATACCGACCTTCCCAATCAAGAACTTCCCCCTGGGTTTCAGTTTTTACATTGTCTTGCGAATGAAGCAGAAGGCGGCGGGTCAACCTTTGCAGACGGCTTGGCAATAGCAACAGATTTGCGTGCGAACGATATCGAGGCTTTTAACATGTTATCCTCTGTATCAATTCCATTTAGATTTTATGATGAAAACACGGATATCAGAAGCAGAAAACATGTAATTACGCTTAACCTAGATGGCGAGATTAGCGAGATTTGTTTTAATGCTCATATTGCTGACTTTCTGGATATAGACCCAAAACTCATGAAGTCCTATTATAGGGCTTATGGCAAGTTTATGAAGATGACGAGAAGCAATGCTTATCTCATTAGTCTGCGATTGGCAGTTGGGGAGATGGTGGTGTTTGATAATCGCCGAATTCTGCATGGAAGAGATGCGTTTAACCCGGAAACTGGATTTAGACATCTTCATGGTTGTTATGTCGATAGGGGTGAGTTTGAGAGCAGGTTGCGTGTTTTAAAACGGCGTTCTGGAGACGCCTAAGAAAGCAAATTTTGGGTTCGCTATTTTGATTTGCAATTTATTCATCTAGATAGATACGCATGGTTTGTTCTATTCCATTCTCGTAAATGCTTTTTAGCCAGCGCTCAAAAGCAGATGCAAAGCTATCCTCATTTATAAGATTTCCGTATATGTGTTCCATCTCCAGCCATTTTTTTGGATTATGACGCGCTGCTTTGGCATGTTCATGCAAATATGACCAGTCAGGATCGTTTGCTTCTATGATGGTTCCATCTTCCCGTGTACCCTCGCACATGCGTGCCCATGCTGCTTCAACTAAGGCAAGTCCGTTTAACGAGCCTCCATTGCGCAGATTATCATAAATAGAGGGAAGAATAAAACCAGGGTGCCTCGAGCTGCCATCAAAGGATACTCTTCTCACCGTATCCATAACTGATTTATTAGCAAACCTGCTACTAATAAGCTGTAAATATTCTAGCGTCGATAAATCTGGTAAATCACTAACATTTGGTAAGATTTCTTCTTGTTCAACTTTGCTGAAAAACTGTCTTATTAGCGGGTTAGCCATTGCATCGTAAATTGTGGATAAGCCAAGAATTTCAGCCGTATTTGCCAGTATCTGATGCCCGCCATTTAGAATTCGAATTTTTTGGGTTTCATATTGATATACCTTATCGGAGAAAGTAGCGCCGACTAATTCTAAATCTGGCCTTCCAGCACAGAAATTATCCTCTATAACCCATTGCCGAAAATTCTCATGCGTTACGGGTACGGCATCATTTACACCAATGGATTGAACCAGCTCTTTCTCTGCCGCGCCTGTTGCAGGAACAATACAATCAACCATTGAGTTTGGAAAAGAACAATTAGCATCAATCCATTCCGCTAATTCAGGGTTACTTAACGTTGCTAGACCCAAAATCGAAGCATGCAATACAGTTCCATTTTCCTGCAGGTTATCACAGCAAAGACCTGTAAAAGGACCATACCCATTCTGTCTTCTGATTTTTAATGCGGCAATGATTGCGCCAAAAACAGTTCGCGGTGTATCTGGATTTTGAGAGTCATGAATAATATCAGGATGTGTTGAATCTAATTTCTTTGAAATAGGATCCTGATAATAACCCCCTTCTGTAATAGTCATAGATACAATTTTGATTTGTGGGTTTGCCATGATTTGAATAAGGGATTTATTATCCTCATCAATGGGAACATAATCTATCATTGCCCCCACTATTTCTGCATGGTTATCCCCATTTGGATCTAGCTCTATTAATGTTGTAAGAAAATCTTGGGATAACAGCTTATCTCTCATCTTAGAATCTTGCTTGCGAACGCTACCGCCTATGATGGACCAATTATTAGCCAGTCCTCTCTCAAGCAAGCGATGAATATACCAAGATAAATGAGCACGATGAAAATTGCCAACACCAATATGAACGATACCAGCATTAAGTTTGCTTCTATCATAATTTGGAACATTTATATGCGATGGTAAATCATATAAGGTAGCGTTGTTCAGCTCTAAAAGATTAATCTTAGATTCGATATTTTCCGTTAACTCATCCATTGTCCACCATCAACATTATAGGTTTGTGCAACAATATAATCGGCTTCACTGGTAGCAAGAAAAATAGCCATTCCTGTTAGATCTTCTGGCTTTCCCATTCTGCCAAAGGGCACCATCTGGCCAATTTCGGTTTTTTTCTGACCAATTTCTTTGTTTTCATATTTAGCAAATAGTTTATCTACATTATCCCAATGCTCACCATCCACTACCCCAGGGGATAGTGCATTTACGTTTATTTTATGCTGTATCAGATTTAGCCCAGCCGATTGGGTAAGAGAAATTACAGCTGCTTTGCTTGCGCAATATGTAGCAACTAAGGGCTCTCCTCTTCTGCCTGCCTGACTTGCCATATTGATGATTTTACCAGGCCGTTTATTTTCAATCATATGGGCTGCAACTGCCTGTAGTGTAAATAATGTTCCAGATACGTTGATATCAAATACCTGCTTATAATCATCACGGGTGATTTCAGTGATAGGGGCAGCGCTAAATATGGCGGCATTATTTATTAGAATATCAATATATTTAAATTGATGTGTTACTTGCTCGATGGCATTATCTATACTTGCCTGACTGGCAACGTCCATTTCTATGGCAATCGAATTTTCGCCTAATCTATCGGCCAATAAATTTGCATCATCAATATTAATATCACCAATAGCCACTTTTGCACCTTCTTCTATAAAGGCACGTGCGAAATGACTGCCAATTCCTCTAGCAGCTCCCGTAATAAGCGCAACTTTCCCGTCAAGTCTGCCCATGAGACCTCAACCCGCCATGAGACCTCAACCCGTTTGCATCAAACTTATGTAACTGGTCTGTATCTGGCGTGATATATAATTTCTCGCCATATTCAACTGATAGGGCACTATCTGCACGCACGGTAATGGCTTGCTCGAAATGTGCGCAATGTAAATGCACAAAAGTGTCTGAGCCAAGTCTCTCTGTTACGCCGACCTTGCCTTCCCATAAACCAGAGTCTTTTTCGATAGTGAAATGTTCTGGGCGAATGCCAATAGTGTGCGCACCCAATTTTTCTGCTTCGCTTCCAGATAAAAGGTTCATTTTTGGCGAGCCAATAAACCCCGCAACAAATGTATTTTTTGGGTTGTGGTATAAATCAAGAGGAGAGCCAACTTGCTCAATCACGCCAGCTTGAAGAACCACTATTTTGTCAGCCAGCGTCATTGCCTCTACCTGATCATGTGTCACATATATCATCGTCGAGCCTAGGCGCTGGTGAAGTTCACTGATTTCTAATCTCATTCCCACACGCAAAGCGGCATCTAAATTTGATAATGGTTCATCAAACAAAAACGCTGTTGGCTCTCTTACGATGGCTCTGCCAATAGCAACACGTTGTCTTTGCCCGCCTGAGAGTTGTCCTGGACGTCGTTCTAGATAATCTGTGAGATTTAGTGCTTTTGCGGCTTCCTGAACACGCCGAGCCCGCTCATTCTTATCAAGACCTGCCATTCTAAGCGGAAAATCAATATTTTTTCGGACTGTCATGTGAGGGTAGAGAGCATAGGATTGAAAAACCATTGCAAGCCCGCGATCAGAAGGGGCGAGTTGGGTTGTATCTTTCCCGTTAATAAGAATGTGTCCTGACGTTACATCTTCTAATCCTGCGATAAGTCGAAGCAAGGTGGATTTTCCGCACCCGGACGGCCCAACGAAAACAACAAATTCCCCATCGTTTATCTGCAAATCTAAGGGTTTAATGACCTCAATATCCCCGAAATGCTTTGCTACTTGTTTTAATTCAATTTGTCTCATTTGATTTACCTATTTAACGGCGCCAAAGGTAAGACCTCTGACGAGCTGTTTTTGACTAAACCATCCCATTATTAAAATAGGGGTAATAGCCATTACCGATGCGGCGCTTAATTTGGCGAAGAATAATCCCTCTGGACTTGAATAGCTTGCAATAAACGCTGTGAGCGGTGCTGCTTTTGCGGCGGTTAAATTAAGTGTCCAGAACGCCTCATTCCAAGCAAGAATAATATTAAGAAGTAGCGTTGAGGCAATCCCCGGCACCGCCATGGGAGTAAGTATATATAGAATTTCTGAGGTTAGACTTGCGCCATCCATTCTTGCCGCTTCCAGAATTTCAGCTGGTATTTCTCTGAAATATGTATAAAGCATCCAGATAATAATTGGCAGGTTCATGAGCATTAATATAACCACCAGTCCTGTCCTACTATCTAAAATGCCAAGTTCAATAAATATCAGATAAATAGGGTAGAGAACGCCTACCGCAGGAAGCATCTTTGTTGAGAGCATCCACATCAAAATACCTCTGGTACGTTTTGATGGGACGAACGCCATTGACCATGCTGCAGGCACGCCAATTATAATACCGAGTACCGTTGAGCCAAGAGCAATTATTACCGAGTTTGTGAAATGTTTTAAGTAATCTGATCTTTCTTGAACAATTGAATAACTCTCTAACGTCCAAGCACTTGTTAATACCTCTATCGGGGTTCGAATTGCATCCCCCTCGGTTTTGAATGAGAGAACCAGAATCCAGAAAATTGGGAAGAAAATAATAATAGCCAATGTCCAAGAAAGGGCAGTATTTAAAATTTTTCTCTGTGCTGTAACCGTTCTTGCCATGAGCTAAACCCTAATTGTCCAAATTTTTGCCGACAATTCTCATTAAGAAAATCGCGACTATATTAGCCAAAATAATGGCATATACTCCGCCAGCAGAACCAAGCCCTACATTTTGGCTTTCTAGCACTCGCTGGAATATAAGATAGGTAAGTGTTTTTGTTCCAAAAGCGCCAGCCGTCGTAACAAAAATTTCTGCAAAAATGGATAGCAGGAATATGGTTTGAATTAGAATTACAACCGTGATTGCGCGTGCTAGATGTGGCAGGATGATAAAGAAAAAACGTCCAATCGGCTTCGCACCATCCATTTCAGCTGCTTCGAGTTGTTCTGAGTCAAGCGACTGAATTGCGGTAAGCAGAATCAAGGTAGCAAATGGTAACCATTGCCAGCTTATTATCGTAACAAGAGAGGCAAGGGATGCATGGCTTAACCATTGTATGGGATCAGCGCCAACCGCCCGCCAAAGATGCGCAAGGAAACCATTTGTTGGATCCATAAACATATTTTTCCAAATCAATCCAGATACGGTGGGCATGATGAAAAACGGCGCTATGATCATAATACGCACAATACCCTGTCCCCAGATGGGCTGATCTAAGAGTAATGCGATTAAAATACCTAATATGACTGTAATAACCAATACACTGCCGACGATAAATATCGTGGTGCCAACCGCTGGCCAAAATGAGCTGGAGGACAAGAAGCGTGAATAATTTTCAAACCCCACCCATCCAAGGTCACCGCCGCGAAGTGGCAAGTATTTTTTAAAAGAAAAATAGACAGTCATAGAAAGCGGAATGAGCATCCAGACAAGTAAGGCAAAAACCGCTGGAGCGACCATTATTCGAGCAAGAGATCTTGAGTGCTTGGTAGACACGTTACAGGTTCCTATCGAGCAAGAATAAATGAAGTGCTTTCATATGAATTGAGAATCCAAGGGGGGTAATAGGGAGAATATCCCCCCTTGGCATTAAGGTTTGCTTAGCGGTAGCCAGCAGCTTCCATTGCATCATTTGTCAGGGCTTGAGCCTTGGCAAGTGCTTCTGCAATTGACTGTTGACCTGCATATGCTGCAGAGAATTCCTGACTTACGTCAGTTGCTATGCCAGCAAACTCTGGGATTGCCGCAAACTGAATACCAACATATGGACTTGGGTCTACAGTGGAGTTGTTTGGATCTGCAGTTAAGATTGATTCCAAAGTCATCTTAGCGAAAGGAATATCCTTGTAGTTTGCATTTTCATACAGAGATGTTCTTGCGCCAGGAGGTACATTTGCCCAACCTTCGTTTGCAGCTACAAGCTCAATATATCCATTTGAGGTTGCCCATTCGATAAACTGCTTTGCAGCTTCTTCTTTTTGAGTTCCTGCTGGAATTGCAAGAGCCCACGCCCAAAGCCAGTTTGAGCGAACGCCCATTCCGTTATCTGGTGCAAGCGCAAAGCCTACGCTGTCTGCTACAGTTGAGTCCTTAGGATTTGTTACGAAAGAAGCAGCAACGGTTGCATCAATCCACATTCCACATTTACCTTGTTGGAATAAAGAAAGATTCTCATTGAATCCGTTAGTTGCAAAACCAGCTGGGCCTGCATCTGACATCATATTATAGTAGAAGTTCAATGTATCTGACCATTCGCGTGTATCGAACTGTGCATTCCAGTTTTCATCAAACCAGCGTGCGCCAAATGAATTTGACATAGCCGTAATGAATGCACCGCCTTCACCCCAGCCAGCTTTTCCGCGAAGACAAATGCCGTTGATATCATTATCACGGTCTGTCATTTCACGTGCTGCTTTGGCAATGAATGACCAAGAAGGCGCGTCTGGCATAGAAAGACCAGCTTTTTCCATTAGGTCTGTTCTATACATAATCATGGAGCTTTCGCCGTAAAATGGTGCCGCAAACAAGGTTCCATCATAGCTCAAGCCGCCTGCCATTGCTGGTAGGATATCATCAGCATCATAGCCTGCACTTAAATCATCAAGCGGCACTAACCAGCCATTTTTGCCCCAGATTGGTGTTTCATACATGCCGATAGTCATAATATCAAAGGCACCGCCTTTGGTTGTGATATCGGTTGTTACGCGCTGGCGAAGTACGTTCTCTTCAAGCGTAACCCATTCTACGGTATGGCCCGTTTTTGCAGTAAAATCGTCGGTTAGACCCTGCATACGGATCATATCACCATTATTAACAGTAGCTATCGTTAAAGTATCGGCACTTGCCAAACTTGTAGATAATAATGTTACGGACGCAGCCGCAACAACAAGTTTTTTTAGTTGCATTTCATTCCTCCTAAAAATTGCGTTTAAAGAGGAACAGAAAACTTAACTCGCGTCAATAAAAAATTTACGCGCGTAAAAAATATCAGTTTATTAAGGTGAAACTATTTTCTTGATTAGGCAGAATCCCGCATAATAAGCCGCGCGGCGAATAGTTTCTCTTCTCTGATATTAAAGCGTCCACCTGCTTCTATTAGTTTAAAAAGAGTGTCTACGCTTTGGCTTGCCACTGATTCGTAATCATGGGCCGCGGTGGTAAGAGAGGGGCACGTAAACTTTGAATAAGGATGGTCGTCATGTGATGCTACTCTTAGCTCACTATCCTTTTCTCTGCCGACACGAATACCAAGCTCATAGCATGCTGATAGAAGCCCGATGGCTAACCGGTCATTACTGCATAATATCGTATCGGTTGGCAATGCGTCTTGCTTTAGGATTTTTAAGGCACCTGCATGACCAATTTCTTCAAACTCCCATCCACTTCCCTCTATCTGAACCATATGTGGTTCAAGCCCGAGCTGTTTCATCATGGCTAGATAGGCATTTCGCCGTTTATTTGCATTTGGGTTAGCAGGATCACTCATTTCAAAGAATGTTGGAGTGCTTCCTGTTCGGCTTAAATATTCAACTGTCTGTGAGACAAAGCTAAAATTATCCGAGCCAATAAAGGCTTCTCCCATGCCTTCAATATTACTATCGAACAAGATAGTTGGAACATCTCTGCAGAATTCTTCGATATGCCTTTTGTCAGACGCTCTTCCAAGTGGAGCAAGCAAAACGCCTGCGGGTCTTAATGAGCGCAGCGTATCCAAAATTGTTTTTTCAATTTCTGTATCGCCATGGGCAGAAAACAGAGATGGCGTGAATCCAAAATCCAAAACACGTCGCTCAAGAAAACGAGCTATTTCTGCAAAAAAGGGATCTGCTAAATAGGGAACAATAATACCTATATTTTTTGTCAGCTTACGGTTTTGATTAATTGCATAAATATTAGGGCGATATTTATACTTCTTTAGCGCTTCCTCAATCTTAAGTCTTGTAGTTGGTCTTACGCTATCTGCATCATTAAAATATTTGGAAATTGTAGGACGGGAAATACCAACAATACTAGCAAATTCATCCATATTTTTTATATCATCTACATCCATTTTCGTTTAGTCCCAGTTCACGAAAAAACTTCATCGGTTAGGCTCCTTATTATAAAGCATTAAATTTTACGCGTGTAAAGATTGGTGTAAAGTTTTATGTAAATATGTACGCTATATTATTGGTTATAGAAGCTGATTTGTTCGCATGGACAATGTTCATCTGGGTAATGATACATTAAAAAAACGATTTCAGTATAAAGACAGCGGCTTATCTCAGATGCCATCCCTTTTAAGGGCGGTCTTTTTTGCCTTATTCCAATATTTAAAAAAACGCTTAAACTCAAAGCTGTCATCAATCTGGCTAAAGCTCGGTTGATACACAAACTCAAGTTCAAACTGTTTGGAGATATCTTTAAATATATTCTGAATTGGAAGGTCAGCTGTAAACGAAGTGATGATTTTTGTGGGTGCTATCGTCTTTATCACATCGCTTGTTGTTCCATAAATAATATCAACTGGCATGGAACATAACGTCTCATATATAAAAACAAGACGTTTTAAAGAATAGCCTCTCTGTTTGAAGTAAGCATCATCCCATATAAAGACAGCTTTCGTCTCAGCGTTAATTCTAGAAAAAATAGGGTGATTACTGCCAAGCGCCTTATCATGAAAATAAAGTAATTGCATCGCTAGAACTCTGTCTTATATGGGAATAATCTTTGTGTAAGCACGTCATAGCTAAAATTTAGGGGTTGATTATTTTCAGCTGACGTATCCACTTGACCTGAAAAATACGTATCAACATTTTCCAAATTAAAAATATAGGGCTTATTGCTGAAGGTGCTAGCTACCCATTGCCAGGAAAAATTATTGCTGGCTTCATCCCCATCTAGGAGATGTTGTAGGAACCAATTTGCGCCTGCTTGCCATTTTATGCGCCGGAAGTGAACAATATAGCTTGCGACATACATTCGTGCATGATTATGCAAATAGCCTGTATTGAGTAACTGCTCAATGAATGAATTTATACAAGACAGATCTGTTTTTGCGTTTAATATGTCTTCTGGTAAATCCTCAGAATAATCTGAGCTATTAAACCCCGTTTTATATTCTTCTACATCGCTCCATACCCATTCAGGATATCGAAGCGCCATTCGCTGCCAGAAATCACGCCATCCTAATTCCTGAATAAATTTTTCTAGCTGCTTTGTTTCTGAATTTGACTTAAGGGCATGGTTTCGGACTTCATTTAAGCTAATAATTCCGTGATGGATATAGGCAGATAGGTGTGTCACCCTGCCATTTCCAAAATTACGAGTTCTTCCATATTCGATGGGATCAATTTGGTCTAATGTTTCATAGGCTTGTTGTGTGCCGCCAGCTATGTGCGATGCATCACCTTCTGCCCAATCAGATAATGTTTTTACATATTCAATAAGAGAGGTTCTGTCTTTGAAATTTTTATTTAGTTGTTTCATCATTCGCTTCCTGTCGACCTTTAATTAGCGTGTTTTAGAAACTTAACCAGTGGGACAGTGAAATTTTATATTCAGAAATAACCCGAAATGAATACAGATTTTGTATCAGCGAACTATATAGAAAAGCGCAAACAGAAATCATTTTAAGTAGGGTACAGCAGATGATAAATGTCGTTTGGTTTAAACGAGATTTGCGTGTTCATGATAATGAGGCACTTGTAAGAGCCGCAAAGACGGGTCGCGTATTGCCGCTCTATATCTATGAGCCTTCTCTTTGGCGGCAGGAGGAGATGAGTTGCCGGCAACATGACTTTTTAAAGGTGTCTTTAGAGGAATTAAACAGCGCACTTCACGAACTTGGTTGCAAACTGATTATTAAAACTGGTGATGCGATAGATATTCTGCGCGATTTGCATGTGAGATATGGAATTAGCCACGTTTATTCTCATCAAGAAACTTGGAATGGGTGGACTTATCAGCGTGATATAAAAGTAGCAAGATGGCTTAAATCTCAAGATATTAAATGGTTTGAAGTAAATCAAAATGGCGTAATACGAGGGTTGAAGGACAGGAATGGCTGGGCAAAAAAATGGCAAACACAAATGGCAGCCCCACGGTTTTTAGCGCCTAAAGGGATTGAGTCTATAGGCGAGCCTTCTGATGCAATAGAGGCTCATCCTAATCGTTCCAATAACCCGGCAGAGATACTACTGAAAGGCGGGCGCAAAGAAGGCATTGGTTTGTTAAATAGCTTTTTAAATAATAGAGGCGAGTATTATACAAAAAAGATGTCCTCTCCGCTCACTGCTTATGATAGCTGCTCATTATTATCTGCACATCTTGCTTTTGGAACCTTATCTATAGCTGAGGTATTTCAGGCAGCTGAAAATCGAAAAATTGAAATTCAAACTCTGAAAAAATCGGAAAGAAGTAAATGGCCAAGCGCCTTAAATTCCTTCCTTGGTCGTCTTAGGTGGCATTGTCATTTTATTCAAAAGCTGGAAGATGAGCCGCGTATAGAATTTGAAAATATGCATCCAGCCTATAATAGCTTGCGCTGTGATACTTTTAACGAGGATCATTTTGTAGCTTGGAAAACAGGTAATACGGGTTATCCAATGATTGATGCGTGCATGAGAGCTTTAATCCAAACAGGCTGGCTTAATTTTAGAATGCGGGCAATGTTAGTAAGTTTTTCGAGCTATCATCTTTGGCTACATTGGAGGCGCCCTGCGATATATCTGGGCTCCTTATTTGTAGATTTCGAGCCTGGCATTCACTTTAGTCAAATGCAGATGCAATCTGGCACTACTGGGATAAACAGCATTCGTATATATAACCCAGTTAAACAAAGTTATGACCATGACCCTGATGGTGTGTTTATTAGAAAATGGGTGCCTGAGCTTGCTCACCTCAACAACTCAGAAATTCATGAACCATGGCGTGCGAATATAAATACGAGCTATCCTGCACAAATTATAAAAGAACAAATCGCACGAAAAAAGGCCGCAGATAGTGTATATGGACTGCGCCAGAATAATGCGCACCATCACTCAAAGTCACAAGAGATTGCAAAAAAGCATGGAAGTAGAAAATCAGGTTTAAGAACCATGCAATTTAACAAACAAAAAAAGCAGCCTCTGTTTGATCCAAATCAATTAAAACTGCCATTCTAAGGCCTATTAATCTCTAACATTGCTATCTGTTGAAAATAGTTAATTTAATATTTCGCTAAGGTTTTTGGTGTGATATTATTAACAAATGATTAACAAATCTCCAAAACGCTTTAAATGGTCAGATGGTTTTACAATAGCTATGCAAGAAGCATTTGAAGCTGATGGTTTTCTGGTTATTGACGGATTTGCATCACCAGATAGCTGCGATAAGCTACGTGCGCAATCCAAAACATTAATAGATGGGTTTGATGCTAATGCACATAGTGTTGCCTTTTCTGCAACAGGGCAAACTCATGCTGCGTCTGACTATTTTACAAATTCTGCGACCGAGATATCATTCTTTCTAGAGGAAGAGGCTGTAGATGATGCAGGAAACTTATTAAAACAGAAACAAAGAGCAGTGAATAAAATAGGTCATGCGTTGCATGAACTTGACCCCGTTTTTGCTGATTTTTCCTATAGCAGCGATATAAAAGCTCTCGCCAAAGGCGCTGGGCTAGAAAAACCGTCAATGGTGCAATCAATGGTTATTTGCAAGCAGCCTTACATAGGAGGCGAGGTAAATACGCATCAAGACTCTACGTTTTTATTCACCGAGCCTGAAACTTGTGTGGGTTTCTGGATAGCTCTTGAGGACGCAACCGTGGAAAACGGATGTATGTGGGCAGCGGCAGGAGGCCACCATTCCTCACTTAGGCATCGTTTTAGAAATAATGGGCAGAAAATGGAGATGATAACCTTGGATGAAACGCCAATGCCACATTGTGATACAGCGCTGCCTGCGCCCAAAGGAACGCTTGTTGTTTTGCATGGTCGCCTGCCGCATCATTCGGCGCCCAACCGCTCGGCAGTATCGCGATATGCATATGCGATGCATTTGATTGATGAGACAGCAGAATATCTAAAAGATAACTGGCTACAGCGCCCAAAAGCATTTGGAAGCAGACAGCTTTAATTACACTTTTTTAGCTCAATGGCTATTTGTGCGGCAAGTTTAGCATTGTTTTTTACCAATGAGATATTGGTTTTAACGCTTCTCCCTGCTGAAGCAAGACGAATATAATCCAGAATAAATGGGGTAATTTCCTTCCCCGTGACTTTCTGGGTTTTTGTTTCATTCAAGGCGTCTTCTATCCAAGCGCGAACTTGCAACTCTGGGATTTCATCCGCATCTGAGACAGGGTTTGTAACCAATGCTCCCCCAGCAAGTGGAAATCCCCATTTAAGATTCAAAAATGACGCTATCTCAGAAGCAGTTTTATAGGGAAGAATTCCATATATCCCAGAGTTTCGAGACCAAAATGCAGGTAATTCTGTCGTTCTATAACCAAGAACAGGCACGCCATTTGTTTCCAGATATTCCATCGTCAGATTAAGATCCAAAATTGCTTTTGGTCCCGCACATACTACGCACACATTTGTCTTAACCAATTCCTGCAAATCTGCTGAAATATCAAAACTTGTCTGAGCGCCGCGATGCACGCCCCCGATACCACCCGTGGCAAAAATCTGAATATTAGATTTTGCTGCAATAATCATTGTTGCTGCGACGGTTGTAGCACCATGACCGCGTGTTTGAATAATATTTGGTAAATCACGCCTGCTTATCTTTTCGACCTGTGATTTAGGGTCTGCCAGAATTTCTAGATCTTCTGTTTCTAAACCAACTTTTATACAGCCATTTATAATTGCAATTGTCGCAGGAACAGCGCCTTGTTTGCGCACTTCTTCTTCTAATGCTATCGCGGTCTTATGATTTTCTGGAAAGGGTAGGCCATGCGAGATGATGGTCGATTCCAATGCGACAATGGGTTTTTTGTCCTGAATAGCCTGTTGAACTTCAGGGTTTGTTGTTATATCAATCATATTAAATTTTGCCTAACGCCGCGATTTCAGGGTTTACAGGCCCGTTAAATCTAAGAGCTGTTTCGGCCGCCTTAAGTGCAAATAAAGAAGCTTGGTAACTATTTTCACCTCTGCTAATAGCATATAAAAAACCAGAAAATAAAGCATCCCCTGCACCAGAGCTATAGCTTTTTGCAAGTTTTGGGGCAGAAAAATGCTTAAATTCGCCGCCGCTCGCCACTATAAAACCAGCATCTGAGTTTGATATGAGGGCAGTGCCAACACCTGTTTTCATTAATTTCTGGGACACTTCTTCCAAAGATTCTATGGATTCTACAGATTCTATGGATTCTGGGGCGTTTGTGGAATCTAGGGATAGGTTGTTTCCTGCCGAAACAAGAATGCGAGCCTCTGCCAGGTTACATTTTAGATAGTCAATTTTTGATAAATGAGGAATAAAGCGCCTCGCTTTTGCGGTAGATACGCTATCAGACGCGATAACAGAATTATTGCCATATATTTGAAAAAAATCATCTAGAACTTCTTCACTCAGATTGCCATCTAAGATTATTAAATCGGCAGTTGTAATCGCATTTGCTATAGTATGGGCATTAAAAAAATTCTTAGGCAAGCGCTCAACAAGCCCCATATTATTTACAGCTGAAATAAGCTCGCCTTGTTTATTGTGAATTGCCAAATATAAATCGCTGTTGCTGCTAGGTGTCCGCATGGAAAGGCTGATTGATGCGCCAGAAGATGTTAGCGAGCGCTCTAACATTATTGCAAAATCATCCCCGCCAAAATGACCAATAAACTCTATTTCTGCGCCAAGATGCGCTAAGTTCTCTGCTATGTTTCTTCCGACACCGCCAGCATGAATGCTAATATGCCCAGGATTAGAGTCAGCAGGTGCTTCTTGTTCTACCGCAATTTGCCCATAAAGGTCAGCATTTGCACCACCAATAACGATAATTTTAGCGCTCATTCTAAAAATGTAATTCCTCTTTTGGGGTTATCCAATCACATACTTCACTATTCCATTAAATACTAGGATTATCCAATTTTTTGCTATCCCCAGACCTTACATCATATGAATAGAAAGGATTTTTTTTATTCATTCCAGAAGTGAGTATTTTCCAGAAGTCAGTATTTTATTGTGGTTTTGATAGTTAACGATGTATTAATATATAGCAATAGATAGAGGCGGGTGTGAGATGAGTGAAGATAAGGTATTTAGAAAAATCGCCGTGATTTTTGTTACTGATGTTGTGAATTTCTCAACGCTTATGGAATCAAACGAAGAGCTAACCTTAAAAAATTTAAAGGCATGCCGGCAAATTTTGGACAATCTTTTCAAAGAGCATAGCGGCAGAATCTTCAATACAGCAGGGGATTCTGTATTGGCTGAATTTCATAGTGCCGTCTCATCTGTGATTTGTGCAAGCGAGTTTCAGAAATTAATTTCTCAGCGCAATGAGTCTGTTTCACCATTAGAGCAGCTTACCTTTAGAATCGGTATTAATATGGGCGATGTGGTTGTAGAAGGCACCAATTTATATGGGGAAGGCGTAAATGTAGCTGCCCGCCTTGAAGCTTTGTGCAAACCAGGAGGTGTTTGCCTTTCTAATAATGTGCATGATTTTGTTAAGCAGAAAGTAGAATTAAGTTTTTTGGATTTAGGCTCGCAGCAAGTTAAAAATACCATTGTAAGAGCATTTGAGGTGGCAGGCAGCGACGGTGCCGCCGTAAGCGCTCCTTCTGTTAGTGCAAATAATGAGCAAGAAACAGAGGCAAGCAAACCACCAACAATCGCGGTACTTCCCTTTTTGAATCTCAGTAATGATCCTGAGCAAGATTATTTTGCGGATGGTATATCAGAGGACATCATTTCCAACCTTTCATCCTGGAGAACATTTCCGGTAATTTCCCGAAATTCGAGCTTTAGCTATCGAAGTACAGAGAAAAAATCATCTGAAATCGCAGCTGAATTAGATGCCAGATATATGGTTGAGGGGAGTGTGCGAAAAGGAGGAAACAAAGTAAGAGTCACTGTGAGTTTGCTTGATGCGGTTGAAGATAAGCAAATTTGGTCGCAAAGATGGGATAGATTGCTAGATGATATTTTCGAGGTTCAGGACGAAATATCACAATCTGTTGCTAGTATCATCGCGCCAGCATTAAAAACGCAGGAGCAGAAGCGTCTCTCTAGCAAAAAAACGTCAAATTTTAGTGCATGGGATTTATACCTGAAGGCGCTTGGAGTTTACAATGACAGAGAACTATTTCAAGCATTTACCGATGAACGACAAGGAGGGGATATGGTCCTTGAATTCTGTGATAAGGCTATTGAGCTGGACCCGGAATTCTGTGACCCGTTTGTGCTTAAATGCCGCGTTTTGTTTGGGCGAATTTTTAGTCATGAATTTCGTGATGAACGGAAACAAAATGAAAAAGAGTTTCATAATTATTCGCAAAAAGCCTACGAACTGGATGGTAGTAATCCAGAGGCTTTAGTTATGTATAGTCGTTCCTTTAACATAAAAAAGGACCTCACGAAGAGAAACGAATATGCAAAAAAAGCACTCGAAGCAAATCCTAGTCACCCTGATACAAATTATGACTATGGCTTGTCCCTTTGTAACGATAGAGAATTTGAAGAGGCGCTTGTATATGTCAATAAAGCTATTGAGATGGACCCCGCCAATAAAGATAGGTTTGAAGGTTTTTTGCCTCTTTTATTCATGGCTATGCGGGACCTTGAAAATTCGCTGAAATGGTTGCTGTTGATGAATGAACGAGGGGCACATAGTCGCTATTTAGGCTGGCTTGCCTGCACCTACGCTCATTTAGATGAAATGGAAAAAGCTGGGGAACATTTAGAAAAATTTTTAAAAGAGCGGCCAGAAATAAAAACACTAACGGATTATCGTACCGTTGCGCCCACAATTGCAGAAGAATTTCTTATTGAAGGGTTAAGAAAAGCAGGAATGCCAGATTAATCTGCAGCTTATGTATGTTATAATACCAAGAGTTATCTAAGGTCTTATTCCACCAAAATCAGTCTTACGCTTATTTAGTGCTGAAAATTAAGGCTCACCTCCCCAATTCCTGGTATTTTTACCGAGAACTCACTACCATTTGATGGGTGTGGTGGAATAACAGATCCAAGAAGCACAATATCTCCCGCAAGGATACCTCGCCCTAATGTTGATGCAACTTTATTACATTCAATCAAACCATCGGTAATGTCGCCAATTTTTGATTCAATATCTGTAGCAGGATCCCACATCTTATCCCCTTGACGAATATGAATTTCGAGCCCAGTTGCGCCATTGGACCACCCGCTATTTGTGTTTGGAAACATTACCCAACCTCGTTGGAAAATATTATCGGATAAAATAGTCTCAGCATCGCTTGGTGGAGTATGAAAATCAACCAACTCAATCGCAGGCACCAAGCTAGCTACGCAATCAATTATTTGTTCTTTTGTAGCATTTTTAGGAATATCTGATGAGATGTGAGCCGCAATTTCAGCCTCTATGCAGGGTTTTATCATTTTGCTAACGTCTGTAATTGCACCAGATTCTAGCTCGCCTGCATCAAACAGGCCCCCAATAAGCGGCTTGGAAGTGTTTAACGCTTTAAGTGCCGCTGGCGAGCCGAACCCAAGTTTCCAGCCAATTTGTTTTTGACCCGAGTTCATACGGGACATTAAGGCCGTTTCAATAATTTTTAACTGTGCTTCATTGGTCATTTGTTGGTTCCCCCATATCTCACTTCGTTACTACATCATTTTGGGATATATATACATCAGATAATATTTATAATAACTAGCAAAAATAGTCTATATGGGGTCGCTATCAGAGATTAAGTAATGTGATATGTTTTAGAAAAAATGATGTGTAACCTATTATTTCAAAAGCTACTATTTTGCTTTTCTATAAATTTCAGACTCATTTGAATTGACTGAATGCCTATGATTTAGTTTTAGCAATTGAATTATTAAGCTCACCATAACAAAGACCTTACGCCGTTGTTGATGGTTGTTAGATCATAAAAGTTTATTTAATTTAGCTTTTGCGTCCTCGTTGACCCAACTCAGTATAACATCTTTATGATTGGTCAAAATCCAAGCTGCTGCCTCACTAGCAGAAGCGTTGTTTGCTTCCTTCCAAGCGAGCATTTTGCTAATAATATCATTAGGGAAGCTCATATTCTGAATGAATTTGAATACTTCAGGCTCTCGTTTTGCCAAGTCTGCTGTTACTGCGTTTAATACAGGTGCTGATGGAAATCCTGATGGAGCAAGCTTATCTTCAGGTGAATCAGGGCTTTGATTAATCGCATGCTGAGCAGGGTCAACATCGCCAATATCTACCCGCGTCATTTCATACTTGCCAAGTACCGCTGTTGGCCCCCAATAATAGCCAAACCAAGGCTCGTTATCAGCAAAGGCAGCTGCAATAGATGCCCTAAGGTTAGCACCAGATCCATGGTCAAATACTTCAATTCCATTAGCTTCTAGCTGATACACAACTTTTAAATTATCATTAACAATCCTGCATCCCCATCCAACGGGACAATTGTGAAAACGTGAACCAACAAGTTCTGGATTTGCTAGTACGCCGTCTATTGTTTTCAGCTCAGGGTGCTTTTCGGCAAGACTTGTTGGAATCCACCAACCTTCTTCACCGCCATTTGCAAACACATTCGAGGCAGTTATTACTTTTCCAGAAGCTTCCAACTCATCATAAATGGTAGCTGAATTCTTCCACACTTCAGGTACGATATCAGGTTGGCCATTTTCTGCTAGTGATGTCACCGCAGGTACAGTATCTGTTGGCACAACCAAAACAGAGCATCCATAACCTTGCTCTAGAACAAAAGTGGCAACAGCTGTGATCGCCTCACCAGATGCCCAACCCATTGCCCCAATGCTAACATCGCCACACTCTGCTTTTGCGGCTGTTACAGAAATACCCATACTCAGCGTGCTGATAACAGCACCAAATATTAGTTTTTTCATAGTGTCTCCCCCATCTCACTTGAGAAATTATCTAGCTTGATAAATTTTTAGTGACATCCGTCACTTTGAATAAAGGTTAACATGGACTAGTTAATGATTTATGTACAACTCAGCAAAAAATTGGGCAGCAAAAAATTGGGCAGCAAAGATGTAAAAGCTGAGCGGAGTGCTTAATGGCACGATATGCTGCCAGCAATGATGTCTGTTAGAATCATTGTCTGAAGCAGCAAATTGGAGCATTAAAAAGAATTATTTATTATGTTAGATATTCTATTTATCTTAAGATAATTATTCAAAATATCTAGATTTTCTGACCATTATTAGCGTGTCATCTAAGGCAGCATTAAAGCGTGATATCATTAGCTTAATTTCAGACTCAGTTATGATAAGCGGCGGGCAGAATGCGATAGTATCCCCAATAGCGCGGATAATTAAGCCATGCTCTTCTGCTCTGTCAGCGCAGTATTTACCAACGCCATATTTAGGATCAAACGCTTTTTTTGTATCCTTGTTAGCTACAAGTTCAACGCCTGCTAATAATCCTTTGCCGCGCACCTCACCGACTAATGGGTGTGAGGCTAGCAAATGTAATCCCCCTAAAAATATAGGCTCCATAAAGGTAACATGCTCAACGATATTTTCATCTTCATAAATACGTAGTGTCTCGCTTGCCACTTTTGCAGAAACGGGATGACCAGAATAAGTGAAGGTAAGGCCAAACACACCAACTTCACTACTTTCATCTGATATTGCGCTAAAAACACGCTCATTTATCATTAAGGCTGATATCGGCAAATAGGCACTAGATAAACCCTTTGCGCATACAATCATATCAGGTTCAAGCTTCATGGTGGTAGTTCCAAACATATTTCCAGTCCTACCAAACGCGGTGATTACTTCATCTGCCACAAGCAAAATATCGTATTTTTTTAAGATGGTTTGAACCTTATCATAATAGCTATCAGGTGGCACGATTACACCGCCAGATCCCATGATGGGTTCTGTAAAAAAGGCCGCAATTGTATCTGGGCCTTCATGCTGGATAAGCTTTTCTAATTCATCAGCAAGACGGCTTGTAAAGGCATCTTCGCTCTCATCTTGATGTGCATTGCGATAATAATGAGGGGGCGTTATATGCAAGAAACCCTCTAGGGGCAAACCAAAAGAGGCATGATTATAATGCATACCTGATAAGCTAGCAGAAGCAATTGTGTTGCCATGATAAGCGCGCAAATGTGATATCATTTTGCGTTTTTTTGGTTGTTTTTGGTTATTCCAATAATACCAGACAATACGGGCAGCACTGTCATTTCCCTCTGATCCTGAGTTTGAGAACCAAATTTTTGACATTGGCACAGGGGCAATTTCCAGCAACTTTTCTGCTAGCTCTATTACTGGCTGATGGCTTTTATGATTTGTTAAGTGATAATAGGGTAGATGGCTCATCTGCTCTGTTGCAGCTTTCACAAGCCGTTCCTGTCCGTAGCCAAGTGACAGACACCAAAGCCCTGACATTCCCTCAATGTATGTTTTACCATGAATATCGGTAACCCAAATGCCATCGCCCTCTTTGATTACTAACGGGCCTTTTTCCAAATGCGCTTTAAGGTTGGTAAGCGGATGCACAATAGATGCGGTATCTCTTGCTTCATATGAATTTGGATGAGTGCGTTGGTCGGTCATATTTTTTTATACTCTTAAATGGTATCGCTAATTAATAGCTAGGACTTTCTGACTATAGCCCGCCAGAAGCAAAAAGAAACCAGACATTATTTTCAGCCCAGATATTCCTTTCGACAAAGATACATTATTTTGTGAGAATTCTTTTTTTTATTTTGGTTTTTATGGCACCCTTACAACCATTACATAGGAGAATATAGTGTTTAGCAAAAATGAGTATAGTACCAAAATGAGTATATGATATGAAAAAACAGCCTAATATTCTGTTTATAATGGCAGATGACCATGCCTCAAAAGCGATTAGCAGCTATGGGGGCGGAATTAATCATACGCCAAATATCGATCGCATTGCGAATGAAGGAATGCGATTTGATCACTGCTATGTTACGAATTCAATCTGTACGCCAAGTCGTGCGGCAATTCTAACGGGAACCTATAATCACGTAAATGCCGTAACGACACTCGAAACCCCGATGAATAACCGTCTGCCAAATGTTGCCAAACATTTAAAATCAGGGGGATACCAGACAGCAATTATAGGTAAATGGCACCTTGGGGAGGGGAGTGCATATGAGCCGACAGGATTTGATTTCTGGTCTGTTCTGCCAGGCCAAGGGGATTATTTTGATCCCTTATTCATCGAGATGGGTGAAGAGATTGTTGAGGCGGGATACGTAACAGACATTATCACTGATAAGTCGATTGATTGGCTATCACAGGCAGATAAACAAAAACCCTTTTTCTTAATGTGTCATCACAAAGCCCCTCATAGAGAATGGGAGCCGCATCCAAAAAATAGGTCGTTATTTGCAGATGATGTTGTTGTGCCGTCAACTTTTGATGATGATTATAAGAACCGTGCCCGCGCCGCAGCTGAGGCAAAAATGAGAATAAAGGATGATTTAACCTATGATGATTTGGGTTTGGTCCAACCAGAAGGCGGTGCTGAAATAGGCGAGAAAAGCAGACCATTTAGCAGTAAAAGAAAAATACCAAATCCAGACGATATATCAGCATTGTGCCTGATAGATAAAGATACAGGAGAGAACTTTAAATTTAACTCAAGAGAGGACTTAAGTCAGTTTAAATATCAGCGGTATATTAAGCGATATTTGCGCACTATTGCATCCATAGATGAGAGTGTTGGAAGACTGCTTGATTTTCTGGATACTCATAATTTAACAAATGATACGCTTGTTATATATACCTCTGACCAAGGGTTTTTCCTGGGAGAGCATGGATGGTTTGATAAACGATTTATGTATGAGGAGTCGCTTCAGATGCCGTTTCTTGCAAAATTTCCAAGCGAAGTTCCAGCAGGAAGCATTTGCTCGCAGATTGCGTGTAATGTGGATTTTGCACCTACATTTCTTGATTTTGCAGGTCTTACAATTCCAAGCTATATGCAAGGTGAGAGTCTAAGGCCATTACTGAACCAAGCAGATATTCAAAATTGGCAGCAGGTGGCTTATCACCGATATTGGATGCACCGCGATCCAGACCATAACGCTTATTCGCATTATGGCATCCGTACTCAAAAATATAAATTAATCTATTGGTATAATGAGGGATTTGATCTGCCTGGTACAAACCATGGAGGAGAGGATAAAGAATGGGAGTTATTTGATTGTGAGAAGGACCCGCTGGAGTTATTTAATGTCTTTAACGATCCGAATTATCGCCAAATTATGGTACAATTAACCCAAATTTTAGAGGAAAAAATGCGGGAAATAGGTGACGACCCTGCGCATTAATCTCATCAGGAGGCTCTTTAGCCCTTATAGCCATCAGAAAGCAGGGCCATTCCTGCTGATTTAATCGTTTTATTGAATAAGCGCAGAAGACCATTCGTCAAGGAAACGCTGTCTTTTTAGTCTGTCGAGATACACTAGAAGACCCGTATCAAGTCTAATTGGTTTGTAATGCGGGTTATCTTTTAGCACATCACTTCTAAGAGAAAGCATATCGGTTTCCTGTTCTATAAAATTTTG
>ERZ802819.663-NODE-663-length-22677-cov-10.9088_pt1 | contig 22677 bp, 19 predicted proteins | sample MGYA00345647_ERZ802819 | MGnify/ENA primary metagenome ERZ802819 (study PRJEB30503, sample SAMEA104212355) | marine metagenome | biome: Westerlies Biome; feature: [SRF] surface water layer (ENVO:00010504) within the epipelagic zone...; material: water...
GCCATTTTGGGCTTTGCGTACGAAATAATCTTTACGCTGACGTTGTAACCAGCGCTCACTGGATTTGCTGCGTTTCGGCATCGCTTCACCTGTTATCTCATTCGTGGCGCCTTGCTCCCTAGATGGTCGCTGTATGGTCGTCATTAAACCAGCTACACTGCGCTTATGAATTCTACCTCATCGACCGAACGCCCGTTGAGCGGGCAAATGAAGAAAGCCTTTCGCGGTGTAGCCCACCATTTAGATCCAGTGGTATCCGTCAGCGATCGCGGCTTGAGTGACGGCATTATCGCGGAAACCGAGCGTGCGCTCATGGATCACGAGCTCATCAAGGTGAAGGTCGATGCATTACAGAAGTCCGACCGCTTGGCGATTACCACAGCGCTGGCCAAGCAGACTCAGGCAACGGTTATTCAAAACATAGGGAAAGTTGCGGTCTTATATCGGAAAAACCAACGCGCTAACCCGAAACTTTCAAATGTTTCCCGCTTCCTAGGGTGACGCTTTTTGGCAGTTCCAATCCGCACCTAGGCGGCCAAACTCCACCTAACACCAGACGCCTCTAGCAAAATGCTTATTTGTGTTCGACGTCGCTGATTTCGTACTCTTTCTCACCGCTTGGCGAGACGACGACAACCGCATCGCCTACGCTCTTCCCGATCAGTGCCCGCGCAATGGGCGACATCACTGAAATTTTGCCCTGTTTTAGATCGGCTTCGTCTTCGCCGACGATTTGGTAGCTGATGCTGTCATCAGCTTCGCCGTCGTAGAGCGTAACCGTAACTCCGAAGATGACTTTGTCACTCACAGTGATGGTTGTAATGTCGATAATCTGAGCATCGGCGAGGCGGCCTTCAATTTCTTGGATTCGACCCTCATTAAAACCTTGTTGCTCCCGAGCCGCGTGATATTCGGCATTTTCTTTGAGATCGCCGTGGGCCCGGGCTTCAGCGATCGCTTGAGTAATCTCCTGACGCAACGCTCCCTTACGGTAAGCAACTTCTTCCCGCAATGCTTTCGCGCCGTTCAATGTCATCGGCGTAGGCATATCACTACCCCTGCTTAAGTCGACTGTGTAAATCCTGCAAGCTCCGCACTTGCTCTCCCTGACCCTGCCGAATGGCGATACAAAAAGCCTCTCCACCCGTCAAAGTAGTGGTGTAACACACCTTGTTTTGCAACGCGAGACGACGAATAACCGCCGAATCCGCAATAGACTGCCGCCCTTCGGTGGTATTTATAATCAAATCTATTTGCTCATTTTTCAACATGTCAGATACATCAGGGCGACCCTCATTAACCTTTTGGACCTTACCGCACTCAATACCTGCCGCCAGCAATACTCGCTGGGTTCCGGAAGTCCCCACCAAAGTAAACCCGAGCGCTATAAGCTCATTAGCTACATCAAGCAGATGCGCCTTATCGGAATCTTTTACGCTCAGAAAAGCCCTGCCCCCCGTGGGTAAAATATCACCAGCGCCCAAAGATGCTTTTGCAAACGCTTCACCAAAAGAATCCCCTACGCCCATAACTTCACCGGTTGATTTCATCTCCGGTCCTAAAATAGGGTCGACCCCTGGAAATTTTGCAAACGGAAACACCGACTCTTTGACATGATGAGTTTGCGGCACGATTTCTTCTGTGAACTTTAGATCAGTCAGCCGGGTACCCACCATACAGCGCGCAGCAACTTTGGCCAGAGACTCACCAATACACTTGGAGACGAATGGCACTGTGCGCGACGCGCGCGGATTAACCTCCAAAACAAACACGTCATCGCCTTGCACCGCCATCTGCACATTCATCAGACCCACCACCTGCAACTCGAGCGCAATATCTTTTACCTGCTGTCGGATTAGATCCTGAATATTCATCGGCAGATTATAAGGAGGCAAAGAACACGCCGAATCTCCGGAATGGACACCCGCTTGTTCAATATGCTGCATGATGGCGCCAATCACCACTTGCTCGCCATCACAGACGGCGTCTACATCCACTTCTACCGCCTGGTTCAAGTAACGGTCGAGCAAAACTGGCGCGTCATTCGAAACATCCACTGCGGTTTGCATGTATTGACTGAGCTCATCGTCGTTGTAAACGATTTCCATAGCCCGACCACCGAGCACATAGGATGGTCTAACGATAATCGGGTAACCTATTTCAGCTGCTCGGGCCAACCCTTGCTCTAAATTTGACGCCAACCGGTTAGACGGCTGCCGTAGGGACAACTTTTCAACCAATTGCTGAAACCGCTCCCGATCTTCAGCGCGATCAATGGCATCAGGGGTAGTGCCAATAATCGGCACCCCACGCGCCTGCAAATCACGCGCGAGCTTGAGCGGCGTCTGTCCGCCAAATTGCACGATCACACCCTTAGGTTGCTCAATATCTACTATCGCCAATACATCCTCTAAGGTGACGGGCTCAAAATAGAGACGATCCGAGGTGTCGTAGTCGGTAGAAACGGTTTCTGGATTACAATTCACCATGATGGTTTCATAGCCATCTTCGCGCATTGCCAAAGCCGCGTGCACGCAACAGTAGTCAAACTCGATGCCCTGACCAATTCGATTCGGCCCACCACCAAGCACTATGATTTTATCGCGCCCCGAAGGATTCGCTTCGCAGCCTTCCTCATAGGTGGAGTACATGTAGGCACTGCTGACTGGAAACTCAGCGGCACAAGTGTCGACACGCCGATATACCGGACGCACCCCACAAGCCTGACGTGCCTCGCGAACCGTATCTTGGTGCGTACCAAGCAACTGCGCGAGCCGCATATCTGAAAAACCCTGCTGCTTCAGTCTTCGCCAATGGCTGGCGTCTAACTCCGCAGGCGTCATACCGTTCAGCGCCTGCTCGGCAACAACAAGGTCAGCGATTTCAGCGAGAAACCACGGATCAATTTTAGTGTGCTCAAATAAATCTTCTTGCGTCATGCCAATGCGCAACGCATCCGCCACATACCATAAGCGGTGGGCGCTAGGATTTTTCAGCTCGCGCTTGAGCACACTGCGCCAATCCGAATCTTGTTGGTCGAGGACGCTATCCAAACCAACAAAACCAACTTCCAACCCGCGCAAGGCCTTCTGCAGCGATTCTTGAAACGTCGCACCAATCGCCATGACCTCACCGACAGACTTCATTTGCGTTGTTAAACGACTGTCCGCTTGGGGAAATTTTTCAAAGGTAAACCGCGGCACCTTGGTTACGACGTAGTCAATCGTGGGTTCAAACGAGGCCGGTGTAACACCGCCAGTAATGTCATTTGCCAGTTCGTCAAGCGTGAACCCAATCGCCAGCTTTGCCGCAACCTTGGCGATCGGAAATCCAGTGGCCTTCGAGGCGAGGGCTGAGGACCTCGATACCCGGGGATTCATCTCAATGACCACAATACGCCCATCGTCGGGATTAATCGCAAACTGCACATTGGAGCCGCCCGTTTCAACGCCGATCTCGCGCAACACCGCTAAAGAGGCATTGCGCAACAATTGGTATTCCTTGTCGGTCAGCGTTTGCGCAGGGGCAATAGTAATGCTGTCCCCCGTGTGCACACCCATAGGGTCCAGATTCTCAATCGAGCAAATGATGATGCAATTATCATTACGATCGCGCACCACCTCCATTTCGAATTCTTTCCAGCCCAGTAGCGATTCATCAATCAGCAGTTCAGAGGTTGGCGACAGGTCCAATCCTCGAGTACAAATCTCTACAAATTCCTCACGATTGTAGGCAATCCCGCCGCCACTGCCGCCCATCGTAAAGGACGGACGGATCACACATGGGAAACCCAGTTGGCTTTGCACTTGCAGCGCTTCTTCTAGGCTGTGTGCAATTGCAGACCGAGGCGTGTCCAAACCTATGGACTTCATTGCGCGATCAAAACGCTCGCGGTCTTCCGCCTTATCTATCGCGTCTTGGCTGGCGCCAATCAGCTCTACCCCATATTTCTCGAGCACCCCTTCGCGCACCAAATCTAACGCGCAATTCAAAGCAGTCTGCCCACCCATAGTCGGCAGCAGCGCATCAGGGCGCTCTACTTCGATGATCTTGGCAACCGTCGTCCATTCCACAGGCTCGACATAGGTAGCATCCGCCATAGCGGGATCCGTCATAATGGTCGCGGGATTAGAGTTGACCAGAATGACTCTAAGCCCCTCATCTCTTAGGGCTTTGCAGGCTTGAGCGCCCGAGTAATCAAATTCGCAAGCCTGACCGATTACGATTGGGCCAGCACCCACAATCAATACGCTTTGAATGTCCGAACGTTTAGGCATCTTGCGCTCCTGGCATTGTCAAAGCTCGATCCGCCATCATCTGTGTGAATCGATCAAACAGGTGTTCACAGTCTTGCGGACCGGGGCTGGCTTCGGGGTGGCCTTGAAAACCAAACGCCGGAACATCCGTACGCGCCACACCTTGAATGGTGCCATCGAAAAGCGATTTATGAGTGCACCGAAGATTGGCCGGCAGATTGTCAGCGTCGACAGCGAACCCGTGATTCTGACTGGTAATCATGACTACGCCAGTCGCAAGATCCTGTACCGGATGATTAGCGCCATGATGTCCGTGGGACATTTTCATGGTCTTGGCACCACTGGCAAGCGCTAAGAGCTGATGACCCAGGCAAATTCCGAAAATAGGCAGTTCGATAGCAAGCAATTGCTTGATTGCAGTGATGGCATAATCGCATGGCTCAGGGTCACCCGGCCCATTAGATAAAAATACTCCATCGGGTTTGAGCGCCAAAACCTGTTCGGCCGTCGTCTGGGCCGGCACTACGGTGATACGACAGCCCTTGCCCGCTAAGATACGCAGGATATTGCGCTTAACCCCAAAGTCGTAGGCCACTACATGATAAGTAGCATCACCGAGTTCCCCATAGCCTGTGGCCAAATCCCACGGCGTCTCGGTCCAATCACGTTGAACCCCGGTGACCTCCTGGGCAAGATCAGCGCCAGCAAGCCCGGCAAAGCCCTTGGCCAGATCTAACGCTTGGCCTTCCGCGTTAGCCTCTTCAACCTCTACCCCAGCCAAAATGCATCCCGCCATTGCACCTTTTTCACGAATCAACCTAGTTAAACGGCGGGTATCTATGTCCGCTATTGCTACCGTTTTTTGCTCAACCAAAAACTCGCTTAACGTTTGACGACTGCGCCAATTACTCTGCAATTTTGGGGTCTGGCGGATCACCAAACCCGCCGCCCAAACTTGATCTGACTCGAAGTCCTCAGGATTAATCCCTGTGTTGCCGATTTGCGGGTAAGTAAGCGTGACAATCTGCCGACGATAGGATGGATCTGTGAGGATTTCTTGGTAACCGGTCATCGCCGTATTGAATACCACCTCCCCCACAGTGGAACCACTGACGCCAAGAGAACGGCCACGAAAGACGCTACCATCCTCAAGAACTAAAAGAGCCGGTATCAAAGAAATCCCCTATTCACCTTTCCTCCGAACACAGGAGCACATTCTGTACTCTGACATGATGCCCGCGCTAACGATGCCCTGCTCTTAGGCGAGCCGAACAGACAGCAACCAAATCAGATTTTCACTCCCTTCCCCGGCAGATCGCTCGGGGTAAAACCAAGCTCGAAAGCGGTAGGATCTAGGGGCGAGCTTGGGGGCAAAAGTATACCCATGCCGACCAGAAAAATCAGCAACAATCCTCTTATCGATTGGGAAATTCGTCATTACCCAAAAAAATTGCGCCAGTATGAATTGACCGCCCTGATGTTTGCAGGCTCAAGCCACGACGTCACTGATTGCATTGAACATGCGGCCATAAGCCTTAAACCTACCCCACGCACACCGTCGCCTGCTAAGCGCCAAATCCCGGTTATTGGATTTTCACGAAGACACGCTCAATTAATTAGTCGGTGGGCAATGCTCTGGCAAGCTGCACTGGTGATTCCGGAGAAAAGACAACCCGTGCTGATGCAATACCTTATTGCACTGTTCCATTCCAGCATCGTGGTAATCGCCAACCCAGGCTAGGAGGTCTGCAGAGGCCTTCTGCACGTCACTTGCGAGCAAATTCTGTCACCGTGCCTATAGCGCTCGCGCTGTTGCAGGCAACGCAGCAGCGCATCAAAAATGTGGGTGTCTTTATTATGCGGTAACAATCCCGCAAACCGAGATAAAGTCGAGCGCCCGTCTAGGTCAACAAATCGTCCATCGAGTACCAACCCGGTGGCTTGCCACTGACAAAAGACACAGCCCGCAAAGCGCCTTGGGCGAAATTACTGCGGCTTTGTGCGCGATGAGTGATTTCTAGCCGCTCACCCTCTGCGGCAAACAGCACCGTATGCTCACCCACAATGTCTCCACCACGTATGGTCGAAAACCCTATGGTGTTGCGGTTCCGGGCCCCGGTAATGCCCTGCCGGCCGTAAACTGCATCTGTGGTCAAATCTCGGCCCAACGCTTCGGCCAGCACTTCACCAATACGCACAGCTGTGCCGGAGGGCGCATCAATCTTGTTTCGGTGGTGCGCCTCAATCACCTCCACGTCCACCGAATCACCTAACGCTTGGGCAGCTCGCGCGACCAACTGAAACAGCAAATTCACCCCCAGGCTCATATTTGGCGACGTAAACATCGCTATTTTGTCCTGATGGGCCCGCAATATCTGCAGCTGTTCCTCAGAAAAGCCCGTGGTACCGATCACCATTGCCTTATTTGCATCAGCACACACCTGGGCCAAACCCAGCGTTGCTGCCGGCGTTGTGAAGTCGATGACAACATCGAAACTGTCAATTTCGGCGATAGGATCGCTGCTCACAGCTACACCAAGGTTGCCAACCGCTGCCAATTCCCCAGCGTCTTGACCTAGGGCTGAACTGCTTTCGTGCTCGAAACCAGCCCCTAGCGTCAGCTCTTCAGCAGCATCAATGGCCTGCACTAAGGCTCGGCCCATTCTTCCTGCTGCTCCTGCAACGGCGACTCGGATCATTTTCCCCCCGACGAACGATAGACTCGTTACTTTGATGCTACGACTTTAGCGTTTCAAAAAAATCTTTCACACCATCAAACCAAGTTTTACCTTTCGGTGAATGCTTATCACTGTCTCCCAAGGTCTCTTTGAGTTTTTCAAATAGCTGCTTTTGCTCGTCGGTCAGCTTTATCGGTGTCTCTACCAGCACTTTACACAACAAGTCGCCTACGCCCGCAGCACGGACCTGAGTGACCCCTTTACCACGCAAGCGGAATACCTTACCTGTCTGTGTTTCTGCAGGAATCTTCAAGCTCACTCGGCCATCAAGCGTCGGCACTTCGAGGTCTCCCCCTAGTGCCGCGTCGGCAAACGAGATAGGCACTTCACAGTATAAGTGTCGCCCCTCGCGAACAAAGATCGGATGCTCACTGACTTCGATCTGTACATACAAATCCCCTGCCGGCCCCCCATGCGGTCCAGCTTCCCCTTCACCAGATAGCCGTATGCGGTCGCCATTATCTACCCCAGCCGGTATTTTTACCGACAAGGTTTTCTGCCGCTCAACGCGCCCAGCGCCTCCACAGCTAAGACACGGATCTGTTATGACTTTCCCCCGGCCACCACATCTGGGACACGTCTGCTGTAAAGAGAAGAATCCTTGCGACACTCGGATCTGGCCGCTGCCGTTACAGTCTGGGCAAGTCGATGCCGACGTACCGGCTTTGGCACCCGTGCCGTTGCAATCGGTACACGTTGCGAGCACAGGAATACGGATTTCCATGGTGTCCCCGCTCACAGCCTGCTCGAGACTCAAGCGTAGGTTGTAGCGAAGATCTGAGCCCCGTGCAGGACCACTGCGACCACCGCGCCCGCCTCCGAAAATATCACCAAAGACATCACCGAAAATATCGCCGAAATTACCCTGACCACCAAAGCCGCCGCCCTGGTTGGGGTCTACACCTGCATGACCGAAACGGTCGTATGCCTCGCGCTTTTCCTGATCCGTTAAAATTTCATAGGCTTCGGTAGCCTCTTTGAACTTTTCTTCAGCCTGAGGGTCTTCGCTGTTGCGATCTGGGTGGAACTTCATCGCCAGGCGTCGATAGGCCTTTTTTAGATCGCCTTCAGATGCGCCTCGATCGACGCCTAAAACGTCGTAATAGTCCCTTTTTTCCATACCTGTTCAGCCTATCTAGTCTTACCGGCTCATCTGTTGTGTTGCCTGACGCCAAAATTGCGCCGTGGAAAGCACAACGCGGCGGCACCTACTGGCAACCACCGCGCTCTGCCTAAGAACCAACCGCTCAGAGCCGTTTAGCCCTTGTCGTCTTTGACCTCTTCGAATTCAGCGTCTACCGCGTCGCCCAAATCGTCATCTGCGGCGGCTTCTCCAGCACCGGCGTCAGCCTGCTCCGCGTACATCTTTTGCGCCAACGTCGCGGAGGCCTCAGACAACGTTTGCATCTTCGCTTCAATTTCTGACTTGTCGTCGCCTTTCAATGCTTCTTCGAGCTCTGTGGCCGCTGTGTGTATCGCTGTTTTCTCTTCTTCAGTCGCCTTATCACCAGCGTCTTCAACTGCTTTACGCGCGCCATGAACCAAGCCATCCGCCTGATTACGCAGAGTCACCATCTCTTCGAATTTCTTGTCCTCTTCAGAATGCGCTTCCGCATCTCTGACCATCTGCTCGATTTCTTCATCTGACAAACCACTGGAAGCTTTGATGATGATGGACTGCTCTTTACCGGTCGCTTTGTCTTTTGCTGAGACGTTCAAAATACCGTTAGCGTCGATATCAAAGGCCACTTCTATTTGCGGCGTTCCACGGGGCGCGGGTGGAATATCACTCAGGTCAAAACGACCAAGCGATTTATTTTGCCCTGCCTGTTTGCGCTCACCTTGCAGCACATGGATTGTCACCGCCGTTTGGTTATCGTCCGCGGTTGAGAACACTTGGGTCTTCTTGGATGGGATCGTCGTGTTCTTTTCAATCAACACGCTCATCACCTGGCCCATGGTTTCGATGCCCAAGGACAGTGGCGTAACATCGAGCAACAACACATCGGTGACATCACCAGACAATACTGCCGCCTGAATCGCCGCACCCATGGCTACCGCTTCGTCCGGATTCACGTCGCGACGCGCTTCCTGCTTGAAGAACTCCTTAACTTTTTCTTGCACCAGCGGCATGCGAGTCTGACCGCCCACCAATATGACGTCATCGATGTCGGAAGTGGTCAGGCTGGCGTCATCTAACGCAATCTGACAGGGGCTGATGGTTCGATTTACTAAGTCCTCGACCAAAGATTCTAGTTTGGCTCGAGTTAACTTCAATACTAGGTGCTTGGGTCCAGTCTGGTCTGCGGTAATGTAGGGCAAATTGATTTCGGTCTGCTGGCTATTCGACAACTCGATCTTGGCTTTTTCTGCAGCTTCTTTTAGCCGCTGGAGAGCCAACGGGTCATTGTGCAAATCAAAACCACTATCTTTCTTAAACTCCTCTGCCAAGAAATCAATAATCTTAAGGTCAAAATCTTCACCGCCTAAAAAGGTGTCGCCATTTGTTGAGAGCACCTCAAACTGATGTTCGCCATCCACCTCTGCGATCTCAATGATGGACACATCGAAGGTGCCTCCACCGAGATCGTAAACTGCAACCTTGGCATCGCCGCGCTTCTTATCCAGCCCGTAAGCCAGGGCAGCAGCCGTCGGCTCGTTGATAATCCGCTTCACCTCAAGCCCGGCGATTTTACCCGCGTCTTTGGTCGCTTGGCGTTGGGAGTCATTAAAATAAGCAGGGACGGTAATCACCGCCTCCGTAACATCTTCGCCCAAGTATTCCTCGGCGGTTTTCTTCATTTTCTTGAGCGTTTCAGCAGACACCTGAGGCGGCGCGAGCTGCTCGTCTTTAACCTCTATCCAGGCATCACCATTACCGGCCCCAACGATCGAATATGGCACCATCTTTATGTCTTTTTGCACCACGTCATCCGCGAATTTGCGCCCAATTAAACGCTTGACTGCGAACAAGGTGTTTTGCGGGTTGGTAACCGCCTGTCGCTTGGCGTTTTGGCCGACTAGGATTTCACCATCATCGGTATACGCAATTACCGACGGCGTTGTGCGATCGCCTTCCGAGTTCTCGATTACTTTCGCATCACCGCCGTCAAGAACAGCCACACAGGAGTTGGTCGTTCCTAAATCAATTCCGATGATTTTTCCCATTTTCTATCTCCGCTTATCTTGCTATGAAGCCCTGTTACATTGGCTTCCGATTAATTTTGTATATTTGGTCAGACCAACTTACTTCAAGGCCTACTGGGTAATTTAACCAGCCGCTAAGAATCCGCTGCTTTGGTCACAATTACTTTTGCTGCCCGCACAAGTCTTTCATTGAGCAAATAGCCTTTTTGCATCACTTCCATTACCGAATTGGGTTCGGCATCTGGATTCGGCACCATGGCCATAGCTTCGTGCTGCTGCGGGTCGAAGGGCTCCCCTAGGGGATCAATTTGCGCTACACCGGAGCTTTCTAGCGTCGATATGAACATTTTTAGGGACAACTCAACCCCTTCCGCAATGGCCTCAGCACCTTCCGTTTGATTTGCGGTTTCGACCGCTTTTTCCAAACTATCAAGCACTGGAAATAGGCCATTAAGGAGCTTTTCTACGGCGAATTTGTGAGCGTTTTCGACATCGCGGCTGGCGCGGCGACGGATATTCTCCGATTCAGCAATGGTGCGCAGCAACTGGTCTTTGGTTTTGGCTAACTCCGCTTCCAATCCACCTGCCTCGGGCGACTCGCTTACCTGCTCAGAGTTCTCCGGATCACCATTGCCGTCTTCCGGCATTTGCTCGCTGTTTTGTGTTTCGATGTTTTCGTTCTCGCTCATAAGCGCCCCGTGTCTAATCCGTCGCGGTTATATGCGGCTACAAACGACGAAAACAAGGGCTCTGGGCCGATAATTTGGACAAATTTTGGAACGCTTCGAATTGTGCCGGATCACGCGTTGCGCATGGCTGCGCTGAGCACTCGCGCAGTCACGTCAACCACCGGGATCACGTCCTTGTAATCCATACGCGTCGGGCCAATTACCCCTAGCACGCCCGCCAGCTGCCCGTTGACCTCATATGAGGAGGTCACAAGCGACATGTCTCCGAGAGGTCGATAACCTGACTCCTGTCCAATGTAGAGTTGCACGCCACTGCTCTGCAGGCATTGATCCAGCAAATGCAACACCCTGCCTTTGCGCGAAATCGCATCAAACAAGGCCCGTGCAATGTCTGTATCTGCTGTGAAATCCAATAACCGCCGCTCGCCGCTGACCACCAATTCTTGATCTTCGGTAGGTGGGCGCTGCGCTGGCAATGCGCTTTCTGCCATGGTCAACGCGCTATGCAACACCTCGTCCATGCGGGCGCGATCGGCTCGCATACTCGACATTACCGCCTCGCGCATTTCTTTTAATGGGCGCCCGCCAAATTCCTGATTAAGCAAATTAGCGGCCTGAGCTAATTCTTGATCGCTAAAGCTTTGATCCAAATGGATGACACGATTTTGCACGTCTCGGTCATTCAAAACCAAAATTACCAGCACTCGCTGATCGTCAAGCCGGAGGAATTCCAATTGACGCAGATGGCTTTGATTACGCCGCGGGGTCGTTATAAGGCAGGTCATTTGAGTGAATTGAGACAACAGCTCGGAGGCTGTACTGATCAGTTCCGACGGGCTTAGGTTCGGGTCGAGTTCCGCTTCCACCTCGCGCACTCGTTCTTCGTTCCACGGTTCTACACTCAATAACGTATCAACGAAAAAACGCAGCCCTTGTTGCGTAGGAATCTTGCCCGCAGAGGTATGGGGAGAACGCACCAGCCCCATGGACTCAAGATCGCTCATGACATTTCTAACCGTCGCTGAGGAAACCTCGACGCCAGGCAGGGTTGCAAGCGCCTTGGACGCTACAGGGGTGCCTTCAGCGATATAGTGCTCGACTAATAGTTTGAGCAATTGCTTAGCCCTTGGATCAGGATCTGCCGCGGTTGGCGCAACGCTGGTCAGATCAATATCTGTCATTGTCCAGCATCCCAATTCTTATGCTTTGCATGTGTGTAAAAAGGTTCATTAAATACTTTGCCTTGGCCTAGTGAATTTTATACCAGCCAAGCAGCGTCGATGCATCATTTGATGATGGCTTGAGAGGCCTCGGGGGATTAGGATAAAGATGCCGTTCACGCACTGACCAGCAAACGACTATAACCATGCTGAAACAATTGACCATCCAGAACTATGTCCTCGTCGAACATCTCGACATAGGGTTTAACGGCGGTTTAACCACCATTACCGGCGAATCAGGCGCTGGCAAATCTATATTGCTCGGCGCGCTCAGTCTTTTATTAGGCGAACGCGCGCGCAGCGACACGGTTCGGCCGGGTGCAAGCAAGGCGGACATCAGTGCAGAATTTGCTCTATCGACTAATGCCCCGCTGCAACAAAAACTCATCGCCGATGAACTGATTGACGCGGACACTCAGGATTGTTTATTGCGCAGAGTCATCAGCGCCGAAGGCCGCTCGAGGGCATTCATCAACGGTGTGCCTGTCACTTTGAATTATCTTAAAGAAATTGGCGATACGTTGGTGGACATACAGGACCAGAACGAGCATCAAAGACTCACTGACCGGAGCGTGCAGCGCGCCCTGCTGGACGACTATGCCAAGCAAAGCGCACAAACTGCAAAAGTTGCAGGGTGCTACCAGACTTGGCAAACCACCGAGCAGCGCATCAGCGAATTGCAAGAACAAGTGGCCTCTCAGGACGATCGACGCGAGTTACTGAACTACCAGCTGCAAGAGTTTAATGCCGCCGCCCTGCAAATTGGCGAGATCGAACACTTAGAACGCGAACAAAAGCGTTTAGCTCAAGCCCAAGAAATCTTGCTGACCTTAAATCAAGCACACGCCGAATTAGACGCGTTAGATCATCTAAGGTCGACTGCTCGCAGCATTGCCGACATCGATGACCGGCATCCACAATTGCAATCGAGTCAGGACACCTTAATGTCGGCGCTCAGCTTATTAGATGATGCGGGTCGCGACTTACGCCATTACCAAGACCAAGTTGTTGTCGACCCGCAGGCGCTACAGGACACAGAAACGCGTCTGCAACTGATTTACGACCTCGCACGAAAACATCGGGTACAACCCGAACAGCTGGTAGAACATGCGCAGTCATTGGCTAATGAGTTAGACAACATGAGTTCAGCAAGCAGCGATCTGGCTGAACTCATAGCCGTCCAGCAACAGCAGCACGAGACTTATTTAGGCGAGGCGCAAAAACTGTCAAAGGCGCGCCGCAAACATGCAAAACCTTTTTGTTCTGCTGTCGATGAATATATCCGCGCGCTTGGTATCGCTGACGGCGAGCTCAGCGTGATATTTCACGAACAACAGAGCGAGCATGGTCTGGAACAGGTGGAATTAAATGTCACCACCAACAAAAACTTTGCTGCGGGGCCACTGGGCCGAATCGCCTCGGGTGGCGAGCAAACGCGTATCAGTCTGGCCATCCAAATCGTCGCTGCGGCAAACAGCGCCCTGCCCTGTCTGGTGCTGGATGAAGCTGATGTCGGCGTCGGCGGTACAACAGCGGATACCGTTGGGCGGATCTTGCGTGATCTTGCGGCGCACACCCAAGTGCTTTGTGTCACTCATGCCCCACAAGTAGCTGCCCTTGGGCAGAATCATATGCGGGTTAGCAAGGACGGCGACCATACCAATATCCAACCCCTAAACGACGATGACCGAATCGAGGAACTTGCGCGCATGCTCGCAGGCGCCGACGTCAACACTAAGGCACGCACCTACGCCAAAGAGCTGTTGTCGCAAGCCGCTACAGGATAAACCCCCAAGGCTAAGATCATGTGTATTGCCTCTGGCCAGCACCGCTTCGCGTGAGTAGTATGCGCGCCATGAAAGTTCTCTTAACAATTAGCGTGAGCTTGTGCCTTCTGAGCGGCTGTGGCCTTGCCAATATTAAGCTTCCAACGCTTTATAAAGTCGCGATACAACAGGGCAATGTCATCACCCAAGAGATGGTAGACAAGCTCAAGCCTGGCATGACTCGTCGCCAAGTCGCCTTCGTCATGGGAGAGCCGGTACTGAGAGATCCTTTTGATGACACGAAGTGGGTGTATTTGTACTCCATAGACGTCCCCGGCGTGTTTAACGATGAGTCCCGTTTGGTATTAGCGTTCGACGAGAACAATTTACTCACCACGATCAGCGGCGATTATGCGCCAGGCGCTGGCACAGAGGCTGCTGACGAAGCTGCAGACCCGGCAGCAAGCGGCTAACGCTCTGAACCGGCCCCGTGCTGCTGTTGTGCACGCAGTCGACGAGCCGTTTTCGCATCGGTAACCAGCGGTCGATAAAGTTCTACGCGGTCACCAGGTCGCGCGACTCGTTCCAATCCGCACTGTTCGCCAAATATCCCCGTAACTAGTCCAGTGCAGTCCACTTTTTCAAAATGCGGGTGTGTTGATGCGATGCTCAAACAAGCGCCCACCGTACTGCCCTCGGGCACCTCGATCTGACAGCGCAGAATCCGTTCGGGTTCTGCATAGATGACTTCAATCTGCACACCAATATCCTTTAGGCTTTTGCTTGGATGCGCTCAGCAAAGGCATCCACCATGCGGTCACTCACCGGTCCCACAGCACCACCCAAAGTTTTCATCAGCAGGCCTTTCGCAACGAAATCCAGATCGAGCGCTACGCGGCAACCTTCCGCTCCTAAGGCCTTAAAGGTCCAACACCCCTCGAGCCGCTCGAACGGACCGTCGCGTAGCGACATCTGAATCCGCTGGGATGGCTGGCACAAATTCGCAGTGATGAATTCTTGGCGTAAACCACGCGCTGACGCCGTGACTTTTGCCAGAACCTCGCTGGCGCCATCAGCAAGGACTCGAGTGTCCAGTATCTCGACGGACTCACATCCCGGTAGGAACTCCGCATACGCCTGCACATCGGCAACCACCTGATAGGCGGTGGTTACCGGCACCATTAACAACAAGCTGCGCTGGACCTGGGACACCTTATCAACCGATGAAAAAGGGTAAAAACGTGTAGACAAATACCGCAGCCACCCCAAGAGGCGCCATCACCCCTCCGACCACCCGCCAGCAAAACATTACCCGCTTGCTGGTCACTTGAAGCTGCTCACGTGCGATACTTTGGGGCAATACCCAGACCGCAAACAACGCAATTAACAGGCCGCCCAATGGCAACATGATGTTTTGCGACAGTTGATCCACCAGTTCGAAAAAATTCAGGCCGAACAGCGGTTTTAGATCTGCCCAGATGTTAAAGGAGCACACCGTGCCAAGGCCGAGTAACCAACAAAAGATGCCAAGGCTGATCGCTACCCGAGAACGCTTGGCATTGTATTCTTCGACAACATAAGCGATTGCCGGCTCTGTTAGCGAGATTGCCGAGGTGATCGCAGCAAAACTGACCAAGACAAAAAAGACGGTGCCAAATAATGCGCCCATGGGCAGTTGTCCAAATGCCAACGGCAGCGTTACAAACATCAAGCCGGGGCCCTGACCTACCTCAAGACCATTAACAAACACCAACGGGAAAATCGCCAGACCGGCCGCGACTGCTACAAACGTATCCAGTGCGACGATGGTCAAAACCGTTGAGCCAATATGGGAGTCGCCCGGCACATAGGCACCGTAGGCCATCATGGTGCCCATACCCAAACTCAGGGTAAAAAAGGCCTGGCCCATGGCTATAAGCCAAGTCTCTGGGCCCACCACTGACCAATTGAAGTCAAACATGAATGCCCAGCCCTGAGCGAAACCACCTGAGCTTATGCTGTATCCCAGCAAAACCAGCAATAAGACAAACAGCAGCGGCATAAACCATCTGATGGCCGCTTCCAGCCCCCGACTGACACCCCGCGCCACGATCCAGATGGTGATAACCATAAAGGCACTGTGCCAACCCATCATTTCCAAGGGGTCTTGTTGTAATTGGTCAAAGGTCGTTATAGCCACTTGCGCCGACGCGGCATCGAAGGTTCCTGAAGCGGTCAGCCAGATGTAGTTCAGCGCCCAACCCGCAATAACCGCATAGTAGGACAAAATTAATACGCCAGCCAAAACACCCATCCACCCCAGAAAGGTCCAGCGCGCACCGGCTCCAGCCTCTTGGGTGAGCTTACGCATGGTATTAATTGGGCTCGCTCGCCCCTTTCGACCTAGCATCACTTCGGAAATCATGATCGGCGCACCAACAAAGGCCACGCATACCAAGTAGATCAGCACGAACGCACCGCCCCCATTTTCACCGGCGATGTAGGGGAATTTCCAGATATTGCCAAGGCCCACTGCAGAACCTGCAGCGGCAAGTACAAACAGCCAGCGGCTGGACCAACGGCCGTCGGTGGATTGGGTGGAGATTGACATGCGCTATTCCTTAACCAAACTGGTCACATTCTACATTCGCAAGAGCCTAATGGCGAAAACTCGCCGGTCAGCCAGCGATTGCGAATTTACAAGCTGCTACACTTACCTCTGACCTTCCTATTACTTATAGTCCCCGCATGGCCAAGTCCGCAAAAAAAGCAGCCCCCGGCACCATCGCGCAAAACCGACGGGCACGCCACGACTATTTTATCGAGCAGAAGTTCGAGGCGGGTGTAATGTTGATGGGCTGGGAAGTTAAGAGCATTCGCGATGGCAAAGTGCAACTCGCCGAAGCGTATGTGCAATTACACAAAGGCGAAGCTTTTCTCGCCGGCTGCAACATCACACCGCTACTTAGCGCCTCGACCCATGTGGTTGCGGAGCCCCAGCGCGTACGCAAATTGTTATTGCATGCCAAGGAGCTGGCCCAGCTGTTCAGCGCCAACCAGCAAAAAGGTTATACGATCGTGCCGCTGGCGATGTATTGGAAAGGCAATAAAGTAAAATGTGAAATCGCTTTAGGTAAAGGTAAAAAACAGCACGACAAGCGGGACAGCTTGAAACAAAAGGATTGGCAACGAGACAAACAGCGGCTGTTTAAAACAACCGTGCGTTAATTCGCAGCAACAACGCCGCGACGCCAGTGGATCATTTCCAAAGCAGCAACAGCTGCTTCAATGCCTTTGTTGAATTCGTCATCGCTGCTGCGATCAATCGCTTGCTGAATATCAAAAACCGGTAATATTTCGACCACCACGGGCCGGCGAAATTCGTGCATCACTTGGCCCAGGCCACGCATGCTCTCTTCGCTGATCATCTCAAAATGCAGAGTGTCGCCTTTAACAATGACCCCGAAACAGATGATCGCGTCGATATTACTGGCAATGTCTTCGGCAAGCAGATCTCGCGCAGCAAGCGGAATTTCTAATGATCCGGGTAAGGTGTGCTGCTCGATATCGGCATAACCCGCTTGGCGAAGTATGGTGTCGCAGGCGCCCGCCATGCTTTCGACATGCGCGGGGTACCATTTCGATTTAAGGATACAAATACGACCCGGCGCCGCAATGACAGGCAATGCTGAGGTATCGACCAAAGTTTTCATGTTAACCAGTGTTTTTTAGTGACCGGTCGGAACACATCCGCCAAGTCGCAGTTTCTTGGTCCAATTCGATTTCGCCTTCTGCGGCCAATTGCGAAAAATCCGCGCGCAGCTGCCAAACCGGGATGGGTGAGTTGTCCGCTCTAAGCTGCTCCGCAACGTCGGCTGGCGTCGTCTGCTTACTGCCATCGGCAGTAAGATCACGAATGATCGATAAGACCTGTTCAATACGGCGGCGGTCGATGCTCAAAATCCTCTCCAGATCATTCTTTCCAGCGCGAGTTTGTACCAGAAACCGGCTACTCTCGCCAGAGTTGGGCTTGTCGATATCCCTGCAAGCGCCGCTCTAGCCCAGCGCGCAAACCATCATCGGACGGTAAAAGCGCAGCAAGCGCCTCGCGTTGGATGACTATCGCGCGATCAAATTGTCCAGTTTCGGCATAGGCAGCCGCAAGAGTATCCAGATGCGCGGGGCTGGGTTCTGCCTCAACGGCCACTGAAGCATGGGCCAAGGCGCGCTTTCCATCGCGTAATTCTGCATCATCGAGAGTGGCTAGCAGCCACGCCAAGTTGTTATGCGCAGCAATACTGTCTTGTCTGGCAGCAGCAGCAAACCAATCCCTAGCCTGCCGGCTTCGGCCTTTGTCCAGCAACATGCGCGCCCAGCGTAACTGCCCTTCCACATTCCCAGCATGGGCGGCGCGCTCATACCAATAAGCCGCTGACCGATCTGATGATAGTGGCATTAGCTCTGCTTGATAGAGATAGCCCAGACCCACATCGGCATCTGCATTACCGAGGGCCGAGGCCTGCAGAAACAATGCTTGAGACTCAACATAGTCCTTTGGCAGCCCCGTTCCTGCGAGATAATGGTGGGCCAGTCGAACCATCGCCGTAGCTGATCCTGCTGCAGCCGCTTGCCGCAGCAATCTATTGGCCTCAGGCAGCGGCTCAGAGGCCGTTAACTCGCCGCCAATGTGCATAAAAGCCAGCGCCACCAATGCGTTGGCGTCGCCGGCGGTGAAAGCTTTTCGATACCAGTCTGCTGCTTGCTCCGCGCCTGTTGGCGAGGCGCGCAAACTGCGCGCCAGATGAGACATTGCCCGGGCGTCGCCGTTTTCCGCGAAATCTGTCAATAAGTCACGAGCCAGCGGAATATTTTGATCAATCCCACGGCCGTATAAATGACCTAGGGCCAAAAATAAATCGGCATCTTGATGGCCTAACTCACCCGCTCGAGCAAACAAATTGAGCGCCAAGCCGTCGTCTTGGTCTACACCTGCCCCATCCCAATAGAGCCGCGCCAAGGCAAACAAGGCCATTGGATTTGCCGAATAGAACTCTATAGAGCGGTTGAAATCGCGCGCGGCGGATACAGGCATCCCCTCGGATGCAAAAGAAAAGCCGCGCAGATAGTAGGCGCGAGAGCGCTCAATCGCGGAGATCCGCGGATCGACTAGAGCCGGAGCGAGGTAGGCTCGGGCAAGACTGTTTTCGTCCTGATCGATTAGTTGCACCGACTTTTCAATAGCGACTAAAGGATCGGCCGCTAGCGCGGGCAACGCGCAGATGGACAGCGCAAAAGAGCATATAAAGATCAAAGTTCGACGCGACATTGTACGGATCATAACACCGAGAATTGACAGCATCTTGGACGCCGCCGGCAAGACCTTTACACCAATCGTTTTGTCGGTTACTTTCCCGCCGCTTTCTTTGGGCGATAGACATTGATCTTACGGATTCAGCAAAGTTTTGGCTTACGCAGATGGCTCGGCGGCTTTTTGTTGCTCGCTTTCTTGTGCCAACAGAACATAGCTGTTAGTCACGATCATCACGACCATAACTCTCAGCATGAATTTGCAGACCATCATCAAAGCGCACCTGCTGATGCTGATGGGTCATGCGGCCCTTGCACTGCATCTGACCAATCTTTGGCAACAGGGTTCATCGACACCCTATTCGCAATCCAAACCCCGGCGGGGACCACCGGGGGCGCGGCAACCAGACCACCTTGGGTCAATTCGGACGAACAGCATTTCCCCAGGGCACCACCCTTGTACCAACAAATCTTTTGATTCCTTAACTGAGGGGCCCGCCGCCCAAACTTAGTAGCCGCTGATTCGCGGCCATAGATATATTGTTGGTAAAAAAATGAAAAAGCATAATCCATATGCACTAGCGACATTATCGCTGTGCATTTCTTCTATACCGGTCGTGGCGCACAGCGACGATCATGCGGAAATTATTGATGAAGTAATCGTTACTTCCTCCTACGTCCGCTCTAGTCAGATTGAAAAACATTCACTAGTCATTGATGGCGACTCGATAAATCAAGGCGCGACCCAAAGCCTCGGGGAGACGTTAGACGACTTCGTCGGCATTTCGACCAGCGACTACGGGGCAGCGGTGGGGCATCCCATCATCAGAGGTATGTCTGGTGATCGCGTAAAAATCATGGCCAACGGGGTCCCGGTCAGGGATGTATCTGGAATCGGGGCTGATCATCTCAATGAGGTCGATCTGTCCAACGTACAACAAATAGAGATAGCTAAAGGACCTTCATCACTGATGTATGCGAGCGGCACAGCTGGTGGCATCATCAATATCGTTGACGGCGCAATTGCAAAGTCGGACATCACCACTAGTAGTCTCCGCATTAGCGCAGAGACCCAGACGGTGAACGATGGGTCATCAGGATCTTTGTCCTACAGCGGCAACATTAGCGGCTTAAATCTCACCTATAGCTTTAAGGATGAACGATTTGGCGACTATGATATCCCCAGTGGCGCCGTCGTCCACTCAGAGGATGAGCATGGCGACGAAGGCGATCATCACGACGAGGAAGATACCGGTTTTCTGCCAAATACCGATCTCGCATCAAGAAGCCACAAACTAGGCTTATCCAAGACCGGGGACTGGGGCCATTTTGGTGTTTCTTACTCTGACATCGAAAGCACTTTTGGCGTGCCGTTCCATGGTGATGATCACAGTGAAGATGGTGACGATCATGGCGACGACCATGATGACGATCACGGCGATGACCATGATGACGACCACGGCGATGATCATGATGACGATCACGGCGATGATCATGATGAGCACGAAGGCGAGAGGATTTTCTCCAATACGGACTCAAAAACTATCGATCTAGATGGTTCTTTTAATCTTAACCTCGGCATGCTGAACAAGCTGTCCTTTACCTACCGCGACTCTGATTACTCACATACAGAGCAACATGCAGAGGAGGAGGGAGAGCACGGCGACGAGCACGATGAGCACGGCGACGATCATGATGACCATGGCGACGATCACGATGAGCATGGTGATGAACACGGCCACGCTGGCCCAACCACCTTCACCAACGACTCGAGCGAGTTGCGTGTTGTATTCAATCTAGACACCGCAAGCTTTAACCAAAGTTTGGTACTGAACCTAGTTGATGAGGACACAGCGATCGTCGGCGATGAAGCGTTCATGAACCCGGTGGATTCTTCCGAAACTTCGTTCGGTTACTACATGTCTAAAAATTTCGATGCCTTTGAATTCGACTTTGGGGCTCGAATAGACAGCGTAGAACGGAACGGCTCGATCACCATGCACCACGAAGACGAGGATGATCACCACGATGACGAGGATCACCATGACGAGGGCGACCACGACGAGCATGAGGAAGAGCACGAAGAAGAGGTAACGAACCACTCATACAATACCGACATGACCAGCTTGGCGGCGTCAATCAGCAGAGACCTTAGCGATTCGCTGACGCTCAGCGCGGGTGCTGCTTTTGTCAGTCGGGCACCCTCCTCATCTGAGCTATTCATGAATGGCCCGCACCTAGCGACTGGTCGGTTTGAAGTTGGAAATCCAAATCTAGATAACGAAACGCATCAGAACTTCGATCTGGCTTTGACTTACTCCGCCAACAGCTACTTCGCATCGCTGACCTTTTTCAGTAACTCCGTAGATAACTATATTTATCTGGTAGACGAAACTGAGGAAGCACATGAGGAACATGAAGACCACGATGACCACGCCGGTCTCATAAGGGCCGATTTCTTGCAAAATGATGCAGACTTTAGTGGCTATGAACTGGAGATTGGAAAAACATTCGAACTGAACTCAGGCTCACTGACACTCGCTTTCGCGAGGGACTCGGTGATTGGCGAGCTGAGCGACGGCAGCGATGTTCCAAGAATGGTCCCTGCCAGAAATATCTACTCGGCCTCGTATAACGGTTCAACGATAGGCGCCGAACTGCGCTTTAAGGACGTCGAAGAGCAGACACAAGTGGCTACTGGTGGGACCGCCACCGACGGCTACCAGATGTTAGATTTTTCCATGACCAAGGCATTTAGGATGGACGGAGCGCCAACACTAAACGTTTCAATCTTTGGCAAGAATCTGCTCAATGAGGTTGCCAGAAACCACACTTCTTTTGTAAAGAACGAGGTACCTCTGCCAGGCAGAAACTACGGTCTGAAATTTAATTTCGAGATTTGATCCGCTGATAACAAAGTGGCGTGCTATCATGCCGCCACTTTGTTTTGACGGAGCCAGAAAACAGCAAGTCAAAATCGCGCTTAAAGATAGCGTCCCAAAGATTTGGGGGCGACATGGTTTCGACGCGGATATCAAAACTTGCGGTGCATGCCGAGAGGGTAGTGACTCTCGTAAAACAATCGCTGTAACTTTTTATAGTTGCCAACGACGAAAACTACGCACTAGCGGCCTAAAAAACCCGCTTACGTCCATGATTCGTTTCTTGCTAGGAGAAGTGGACGGCAAAGCAGCAAGATCGCGCGGATGTCTCGCCCGGGGCTGAACCGTTAAAACCAATCGGGATCGCTGAAAGTACCCTGACCGTCGGGTCACTGGAGGCTAAATCAATAGACGGACTCTAAGCATGTAGAGCCAATAGCGGCGAATCAGCGGACGCGGGTTCAACTCCCGCCGCCTCCACCACCTACCCTTCCGAAGGTGCCTTTTGCGGTGCTTTCTGTCCTGAAAACCCCATCTTTATTAAAGGTTCTTTCCGAGTTAGTCCGAGAGAGACCGAGGGGTTTTTTACCAAAGTGTACCCTGAGGGTACATTTTCCCTTGATGAAAAGTTCTAGGGTACACATTGGCGCGTCATAAACTCAGCGAGTCCACGATACGGAGCGCAAGCGTTCC